>Ga0206958_1036_pt1 | contig 40942 bp, 33 predicted proteins | sample Alteio_BWOrgHeat_33_FD_152968 | JGI IMG/M metagenome (GOLD analysis project Ga0206958, IMG submission 152968) | Enriched cells from forest soil in Barre Woods Harvard Forest LTER site, Petersham, Massachusetts, United States -... | ecosystem: Environmental > Terrestrial > Soil > Temperate forest >... | reverse complement strand
AATGGCGCCGGTCACCATAGGGCAATCAAAGGTGTAGCGCGCGGTCTTGAGCGTATAATTAAGGAAGACTTCCTGTTCATCCACATCCTGGATACGTTTAACACCGCTGACCGTATCGATGAATTCGCCCATGGCCGTGAACGCCGCGGTTTGGATAAAATATTTCAGGGCCCGTTCCTTGCGCTCGAGTTTTTCATCAATGGAGAGAAAAGCATCGATGGCCAGGGCATAGACAATGTCTCCGGCAATGATCCCTAAATCAATGCCTAATTTGGCCGGATTCTCGGTCTTGACCGTGTGCTCGAGGATCTTGTGCATGGTCGGCCGGCCGCGCCGCAGATCGGAGCGGTCAATGATATCGTCGTGGATCAGCATGAAATTATGTAAGAATTCCATGCAAGTGGAGGCATTATATAATTTGCGGGAAATTTTCTTGGACGAAGGGGCGTAGCCTTTATAGGTCAAGATCAACAGTAAAGGCCGCAGGCGCTTGCCTTCCCGCAAGGTAAACTCGCGGATACTTTCGAATAATAAAGGCGAGACCAAATGCAGTTTATAATCCTTTTTGACTGTATCTAAAAAGGAAGCAAGGCTGCCATCGATATTTTTTCGTATTTGCTCAATCACGGCCGATAGTGTATCATAGACCCGAATTTATCTCAAATATTCTTAAAATATATCTGGAGAGAAGATCTATGCGACTCATTGCCCTGGGCTTTACCGTGATGCTTCTAGCAGCGTCTGTCAGCTTGGCTTCGACCGTCAATCTCAGCAACGGCGGCTCCATCCAAGGCGATATCGTCAAGAAAGACAGCAAAAGCATTCAGATCAATGTCGACGGTGTGAAGATGACCTACTATGCGGATGAAATCAAGGACGTCGATGGGCAACCCTTTGCTCAAGCACCAGCGGCAACCGATGCCGCTCCTGCCGCTACCGTCGCTGCCGCGGCCCCTGCTGAAACGGCTCCTGCAGATCAAGCGGCACCTGCCGAGTCTGCCCCTGCACAAACGCCTCCTGCGGAGACCGCCGCAGCTCAGCCACCAGCCGCCAACGGCACGCTCGATGGGGAAAAGAAACAGTTAATTTTGAAATTCATCGATGTCTTCGGCACCCGTCAGGCCTTGATCAATAATTTTGATGTGATGTTGCAGCAAATTGAAAAAGAAAAACCGGATGAGGCCAAAAAAATCCGCGATCGCGTTAAGATAGATGAAATTATTGAGCGTTTACTGCCCATCTATGACCGCAATTTCAGCACAGAGGATTTAAAGGCTTTTATTGCTTTTTACAGCTCTAGCGAAGGTCAGAAATTAATAGGTACTATTCCGGAATTAATGAAGGAAAGTGTGCAGGAAAGCGTCAAATATATGGAAGAAAAATTTCCGGAAGTCAAGCCTCAGGGGTAATACTACAGTTGTAAGTCATTTATTTTCATATGTTTATATAAATTTACTCTTTTTTAAGTTGACCACCCAATCTTCTTCTGCTATAGTGAAGCCGCTTTTATCTTCCTGTCCCATATGTAGTTACAGTTAACTTCTACCCATTTCAGAAGGAGTATTTCATGATTGACCGTTATTCCCTGTCTAAGATGAGCCGCATTTGGTCTGATGAGCATAAGATGGAAATCATGCTCAAGATCGAAGTTCTCTCCTGTGAAGCCATGACCAAATTAGGCCTCATCCCTAAAGTTGCGATGGAAAAAATCCGTAAGAATGCCAAATTTGATTTGGAAGAGGTCCGTCGCCTGGAAGAACGCACCAAACATGATGTCGTCGCCTTCATTCAAAGTCTCGGTCAAAGTTTGGGGCCGGAAGCGCAATACCTGCATATGGGTATGACCTCCTCGGATTTATTGGACACCTCCCTGTCGGTGCAATGCGTTGAAGCGGCCGACATTTTGATCGCTGACATCAAGAAAATCATCATCGCGCTTAAAGATAAAGCCAAAAAATATAAGGATGCGGTTTGCATTGCCCGTACTCATGGGGTGCATGCGGAACCAACCACCTTTGGGCTTAAGATGGCCATTTGGTTTGATGAGATGAACCGCAATTTGGAACGCCTGCAAGCGGCCCGCGAAGGCATGCGTTATGGAAAATTATCAGGTGCCGTCGGTACCTATGCCAATATTGACCCATCGGTGGAAGAATATGTCTGCCAGCAATTGGGTCTGAAGGCTGCCAATGTGGCGACCCAGGTCATTTCCCGTGACCCGCATGCGCATTATGTGATGGTCATAGCCATCATCGGTTCTTCGTTGGAGAAGTTTGCGACCGAAATCCGCGCCTTGCAGAAAACCGAACTCTTGGAAGTCGAAGAACCTTTCTTCAAGGGTCAGATCGGTTCATCCGCCATGCCGCATAAGAGAAACCCTGTCACCTGCGAGCGCATCTGCGGTTTGTCCCGTATCCTGCGCGCCAATTCAATTGTGGCTATGGAGAATATCAATCTCTGGCATGAACGCGATATCAGCCATTCCTCGGCGGAACGCGTCATCCTGCCGGATTCAACCATTGCCTTGAATTACATGCTGAGCAAATTTTTGCCCATCATCGAAGGCCTTCTGGTTTATCCAAAGAACATGATTGCCAATTTGTCTAAAACCCGTGGCCTCATCTATTCTCAGCGCATTTTGTTGGAATTGATGAAAAAGGGTCTGACCCGGGATGCCGCTTACGACATCATTCAATCCGCGGCCATGCAAGTCTGGCAGGAAAGCACGGAATTCAAAGATGTGCTGTTCCGTGACCGACGTGTGCGCAAGTATTTATCACAGAATGAGATCAATGCCTGCTTTGATATCAAGTATTACATCCGTCATCGTGACCGGATTTTCAAGCAAGCTGGAATTAAATAGTGGAAAAATTGCAAAAAATCTACGAGGGCAAGGCCAAGATCCTCTATACGACCGAGGATCCGGCCTTGCTCATCCAGTATTTTAAGGATGATGCCACCGCGTTCAATGCCCAAAAGAAGGGCACCATTGCGGAAAAAGGCATCATGAATAATCGTATTGCCTCGAATATCTTCGAGCATATGAAGACCCAAGGCATTGAGACCCATTATGTCCAATGGCTCAGCGACCGCGAAATGCTGGTCAAAAGGGTCGACATCGTTCCTTTGGAAATCATCATCCGTAACCGCGCGGCCGGTTCCATGTGCCGGGTGCTGGGATTGACTGAAGGCGCAAATCTGGCCTGCCCGGTCTTGGAATATTGCTATAAGAACGACGGCTTGGGTGATCCTCAAGTCAATGAGTACCATATCAGGGCCTTGAATTTTGCCACCGACGATGAAATGCGTAAAATTTCCGCCCTGGCTTTTAAAGTCAATGACGTGTTGACGAAATTCTTTCTGAATCTAAAGATTGAACTGATCGATTTTAAAATTGAGTGTGGACGTCTTCAAAATCGCATTATTTTAGCTGATGAAATCTCTCCGGACACCTGCCGCTTGTGGGAAGTGGGCACGGGCAATAAGCTCGACAAAGACCGCTTCCGACGCGATTTGGGCAATGTCGAAGGTGCCTATCAGGAAGTTCTGCGAAGAGTTACCCAATGAAATGATCTGGCGCGTTGAAGTCAAACTTAAGAGTGGGATCCTCGATCCCATCGGCCACGCCGTTGCCCATGATATCCGTGATTTAAACGTGGGGGAGGTAGACCGTGTGCAGGTGGTTTCTGTCTTCCTGTTGGAGGGCACCATCACCCGTGAAGAAGTTAAACGCATTTGCGATGAACTTCTCATTGACCCCATCGTCGAACAATACAGCTTCGATTTAAAACTTCCCTTACAGTCCGCCGAACATCACGTGATCGAGATTGCCTACAATCCCGGCGTCATGGATCCGGTGGAGGCCTCCACCTTAAAAGGCATCCGTGATCTGGGCGTCCATGGCATCAGTGCCGTGCGTACAGCTAAGCAATACCACCTTTACGGCAAACTTCATCCCAAGCAACTAGAGAGCATCACCACACGGGTCTTGATGAATAAACTCATCCAGCATGTGGTCAAAGATGCCTCCATGGTTCCGGCCACACTGGGTATTGCGGGCGGCACATCCTCTAAATTCGACATCATCATTATTGATTTAATAGGCGCCAAGGACAAAGGGCTCTTAGAAATTTCCAAGAAGGGCCAATTGTATTTAAGTTTGGATGAGATGCGCACGATCCAAGACTATTACAAAAAAGAAAAACGCAATCCCACGGATGTGGAGCTCGAAACCATTGCCCAGACCTGGAGCGAGCATTGCCGCCATAAAACCTTTCGCGGGGTCATCCGTTACCGGGAAGGTCAAAAGGGCAAGGCCCGGATCATCCGTAGTCTTTTCAAGACGACCATTGCCGCGGTCACGACCAAACTCAAGAAAAAGTGGTGCGTGTCGGTTTTTCATGACAATGCCGGGATCATCACCTTTGATCGTGATTATCATATCTGTTTTAAAGTCGAGACCCATAATCACCCTTCCGCCCTCGAACCTTTTGGCGGGGCCAATACGGGTGTGGGTGGCGTCATCCGCGACACCTTAGGCACAGGACTTGTGGCCAAACCTTTATGTAATACCGATGTGTTTTGTTTTGCACCTCCCGATACACCGGCCTCGAGCATTCCTCAAGGCAGCCTGCATCCTAAGCGTGTCATGAAGGGTGTTGTCGCTGGTGTGCGTGATTACGGCAATAAAATGGGCATCCCCACGGTCAATGGCGCCATTGTCTTCGATGAGCATTTTGCAGGTAATCCGTTGGTGTTTTGCGGCAATATTGGACTTATCCCTAAAGGATGTGAGACCAAGCGTGTTAACAAAGGTGATTTGATCCTGGCGGTCGGCGGCCGCACCGGGCGTGACGGCATTCATGGGGCCACTTTTTCTTCCGGTGAATTGACCAGCGAATCGCAAACGGTTTCGTCGGGGGCGGTGCAGATCGGTAATCCCATTGAAGAGAAAAAAGTGCAGGATGCGCTGCTCAAAGCCCGCGATGCGGGTTTGTTCTCGGCCATCACGGATTGTGGTGCCGGTGGTTTTTCTTCCGCCGTTGGCGAGATGGCCGCTGAAACGGGGGCCCGCGTGTATTTGGATAAAGCTCCGTTGAAATACCATGGCCTTAAATATCATGAGATTTGGATTTCAGAATCACAGGAACGCATGGTGCTATCGGTCGCCCCCCGTGATTTGGAGGCCATTTTAAAAATTTTTGGTGATGAAAATGTTGAGGCGACTGTCTTAGGCGAATTTGACGGCGGGCGTTTGCAGTTATTTTTCCAAGGCCAGCAAGTGGCGGATTTGGACATGCATTTTCTGCATGACGGCTTGCCCAACATTATTAAGGAAGCTGTTTATCAAAAGCCGGCGCTGAAGAAAGAACAATTGCCTAAGGCGCCAGATTTGACTGAACATTTGGCCGCGGCCTTAAGCCACTATAATGTCGCCTCCAAAGAAAGCATCATCCGCATTTATGACCATGAGGTGCAAGGCACAAGCGTCATTAAACCTTTGGTCGGTCCGGCCACCGATGGACCGTCGGATGCGGCGGTGATCCGCGGCCGTTTAGGTTCATCCAAAGGGATTGCCGTATCCAATGGCATCAATGTGCGTTTGGGTAAAATAGATCCATTCTGGATGGCGGCGTCCTGCATTGATGAGGCCATCCGTCAGATCATTGCTGTGGGTGGATCGCTTGAACGCATCGCCCTTTTGGACAATTTTTGCTGGGGCAATCCGGACAAACCGGACCGTTTGGGGTCGCTCGTGCGTTGTGCGTTGGGCTGTTATGAAGGTGCGCTCGCCTTTGGCACACCATTTATTTCCGGCAAAGACAGCTTGTACAATGAATACACCCAAAATGGCAAGAGCTTTGCGATCCCGGGGACCATTTTGATTTCTGCCGTTGGTGTCATGGATGATGTAAACAGATGCGTGACCATGGATTTTAAAAAAGCCGGCAACAGCATTTATATGATCGGTACAACCCACGATGAATTGGGCGGTTCTATCTATCTTGAGAATTTAGGACAATTGGGCGAGCATGTCCCACAAGTGAATTTTAAAATGGCCTCCAAGATTTACCGGGCCGTGGAAAAAGCCACCAAGGCAGGCCTGATGGCGTCTTTGCATGATTGTTCAGAAGGGGGTCTGGCGGTGGCTTTGGCAGAAATGGCCTTTGCCGGCGGTTTAGGCGCCACGGTTCTGAGTGCCAAGATCCCGTATAAGGGCAAGCAGCGCCGGGAAGATATTTTGCTCTTTTCAGAAAGCAACTCCCGTCTGATTGCCGAGGTTAATCCTAAACACGAGAAAGCATTACAAAAAATATTCAAAGGCCTGCCACTTGCCAAAATAGGCAAGGTTGAAGAAACTCCGGAATTGATCGTTTACGGACTCAAAGACCAACCTGTGATCAATGCGCGCATCGATGAACTTAAAGAAATCTGGAAAGGACCGTTAAAATGAGCCGTAGCCATCACTCCAAGACCAATCCAAAAATGCATTTGAAAAGAACTAAGAAGCTGGCCCAGGCGCCGGATCTTGAAATGATGGAAGATCCCTGGCGCATTTTCCGCATCATGGCGGAATTTGTCGACGGATTTGAAGAGTTGAAGAATATTGGTCCCGCGGTGAGTATCTTCGGCTCTTCCCGCATTCATACCCTGCATTCTTATTATAAAGATGCTGAAGAGACCGCCAAGCTTCTCGTCAAAGCCGGATATGCGGTGATCACCGGCGGTGGACCGAGCATCATGGAAGCAGGTAATAAGGGCGCCGCGGCGGGTGGCGGGCAATCCATCGGGCTTAATATCGACCTGCCTTTTGAGCAAAAGCCTAACAGCTATATCAATCATTTGATCAATTTCCATTATTTTTTCTGCCGCAAGGTTTGCTTTGTTAAATATGCCAAGGCCTTTGTGATTTTTCCCGGCGGTTATGGTACGCTCGACGAATTGTCTGAAAGCATCACCTTGATCCAGACCCAACGCATGGACAGCTTCCCGGTGATTCTGTACGGAAGCAAGTATTGGAAAGGCCTTTTGGATTGGTTTAAGGGGCCTATGTTGCATGAAGGTTGTATTGATATCAAAGACCTCAATATCATGCAAACCGCGGATTCGCCCGAAGAAGTTGTGAAACTCATTAAGAAGTTTTATTCGAAGAAAAAGGGAAAATAATAATACCTGTCATTCCCGCGAACGCGGGAATCCATTAAATTATGTCTCAACAAGTTAAAGTTATAGTAATCCGTACCGCAGGCACAAACTGCAATGAAGAAGCGGCCTTTGCTTTCAGTTATTTGGGTGCCAATGTCGACCAGGTACATATCAATAAACTTGTTTCCGGTGAGTTTAAATTGAACCAGTATCATATCCTGGTTATCCCAGGCGGATTCAGTTACGGCGATGATATTGCCTCCGGCCGTATTTTGGCTAATGAACTGCGCCTAAAATTGACACAGGACATTCAACAGTTTATCCGCGATGGAAAACTGATCATCGGCATTTGTAACGGTTTTCAAATTCTGGTCAAGGCCGGCATTTTACCGGGCCTTGGATGGAAGGTTGGCCAAGAGGCCACCTTGTTCTATAATGATTCCGCCAAGTTTGAAGACCGCTGGACGCATTTGAAGGTGGAGCATCGCAGCCCCTGCGTTTGGACCAAGGGATTGCTCAGTCAAATTTATTTGCCGGTCGCCCATGGCGAGGGGAAATTCATCCCGCGCGATAAAAAAGTATTGGATACGCTCACAGCTAACGGCCAAATTGTATTGCGCTATTGCGCGCCCGACGGCGGCAAGCCATCCTATCCGGACAATCCCAACGGATCAACGGATGATATCGCGGGTATCTGCGACACCACCGGCCGCGTGCTAGGCCTCATGCCGCACCCGGAACGGCATTTTCTCTTCGAACAACACCCGTTCTGGACGCGTCTAAAATATCAATCTGTCATTCCCGCGAAAGCGGGAATCCAGGGTCAAGTTCTTGGCGATGGCGCAAAAATTTTTGAAAATGGTGTGAATTACGTCAAAAAAAGTTTATTAGTTTAGTCTTCTTGTCATTCCCGCGAAAGCGGGAATCCAGAGTATGGAATATTATGTTTATATCCTCGCGAGTAAAAGGAACGGCACATTATATATAGGCGTGACCAACAACTTAATAAAACGAGTATACGAACATAAGAATAATTTAGTAGAAGGTTTTACAAAGCAGTACGAAGTCCACCAATTGGTTTATTTCGAACAGACCAGCGATGTAAACAGCGCCATTACGCGGGAAAAGCAATTAAAGAAATGGCAAAGGCAGTGGAAGATTGAGTTGATTGAAGAGAAGAATCCAGCATGGAAAGATTTGTTCTTAGGTTTGGTAAAGTAAGCGATAATGAGTGAGTCGATTTTAATATGCGGAATTAGATTAGAAGTTTGGGCCTTTATTATATCTGTAATATCTTTACTTATTTCACTGTTAAAAGATGTTATTCTTCCCTTAATTTTTAGACCAAAACTAGTTTTTAAATATGAGGAAGAGATCTCCTTTAGAAGAGAAGATGTGGTTATAAATGGGAATCAATATCATAGAGGAACATTTTTGAGATTTTCTGTACAAAACATTGGATCTCGACCTGCGTCTAATTGTAGATGCAGTGTTTTGGAAGTTTTTAAAGACGGTAGTTCATATGGCGATTATGCTGGTTTTCCTTTAAGATGGACTAGTAGGCCGGAATCAATTATAAACCAAGCTTCTGGAGAGCGATTAAATATAGCTTTGGGAGAGACAGAGTTTATTGATTTAGTTTGTGTGACTAATCAATCGCCCACTATCGTTTTGCAAAAATATCATTCTGTTCCCATAGGTATTCGAGAAACAATCGAGCCGGGAGAATACGAGATATTTCTAATTTTCAGCGGGGATAATTTTAAATCCAGAAAACTTCATTTTAGAATTAAAAAGCCAAATTCTCAAAATATTAAAGATGTTGCTCTCAGGTTGATCGGTTATAAATAATTAATACTGGATTCCCGCTTTCGCGGGAATGACATGGGTGGATATGGGATTAACTTATAAAAAGGCCGGTGTCGATATTGACAAGGCCAATCGCTTTGTCGATGATATCAAAAAGATCTCCGCCAAACTCCCTAAACGGGGGGTGGTGAACCGTCCGGGTTCTTTTGGGGCTTTATTTGATCCTGGTTTTTTGAAATATAAAAAGCCCGTCTTAGTGTCTTCGACCGATGGTGTTGGCACCAAATTGTTGGTGGCCAATCTGGTTGGCAAGCACGATACGGTGGGTATTGATTTGGTGGCGATGAATGTTAATGATGTCTTGTGCACCGGTGCCAAGCCTTTGTTCTTTTTGGACTACCTGGCCATCGGTAAGATTAATTCTAAGGTCATGAATGCCGTGATGAAAGGGATTGTAGAAGGCTGCCGTCTGGCCGATTGCGCTCTTATCGGTGGTGAGACCGCGGAAATGCCGGATTTGTATCAAGGCCAGGATTATGATTTGGCGGGATTTACAGTCGGTGTGGTTGAATCTGAGCGCATCATCGACGGTTCCCAAATCAAATATGGGGATGTGTTGATCGGTCTTCCATCGTCCGGACTTCATTCCAACGGCTATTCCCTGGCCCGCAAGGCCTTAAGCTCCAAGGACCAAAAAGCCTACGCGCAAATTTTGCTTAAACCCACCTGCATTTATGTCAAACCGGTCTTGGCGCTGCTAGAAAAATTTAATATCAACGGCATGGCGCATATGACAGGCGGCGCGTGGTACGAAAAATTAACCAAGGTCCTGCCCAAGGGTCTTTGCTTTGCGGTCAACAAAGGCAGCTGGCCTGTTCCCAGAATATTTAATCTGATTCAAGACAAGGGTGGCATTCCCGAATCCGAAATGTACCGCACCTTTAATATGGGGATCGGTTTTGCCATCGTCGCCTCACCCAAAGATGCGGTGGGTGTGCAAGCATTCTTGCGTTCACAAAAAGTAGATTCATTTGTAATCGGCAGTGTCGTTCAAGACGCGAAACATAAGGTCCTCTTTAAATAATATGAATATCCTCGTCATTGGTGCAGGCGCGCGTGAACATGCGTTGTGCTGGAAAATCAAACAGTCCCCTAAACTCAAACGCCTTTACTGTGCGCCCGGCAACGGCGGCATCAGTCAGATCGCCGAATGCGCGGACATCAAGGTCGATGATATAGAGGCATTATTGCAATTTGCCTTAAATAAGAAAATCGATCTGACCGTAGTCGGTCCGGAAGTATCGCTTGTCGCCGGCATTGTGGATGCCTTTGTCGCCAAGGGTTTAAAAATTTTTGGGCCCTCCAAAGCCGCCGCCGAGCTCGAAGGCAGCAAGGTCTTTTCCAAAGAATTCATGCACCGCCGCAATATCCCGACGGCCATTTATAAAGTTTTTGACACAACTGCACCCGCGCTGGCATTTTTAAAAGAAGCTCAGTTCCCGTTGGTCGTCAAGGCCGATGGTGTTGCCGCAGGCAAGGGCGTCTATGTCTGCGCGGATTTAAAGCAGGCCCAGACAGCCATTGATGAGATCATGGTGCAGAAGATTTTTGGGACGGCTGGCGATCAGATTGTGATTGAAGAATGCTTGCAAGGTCCGGAGGCGTCTGTCTTGGCGGTGAGTGACGGCAAACATTTCCTGGTTTTGCCAACCGCCCAAGACCATAAACGTATTTTTGATGACGATTTAGGACCAAATACCGGCGGGATGGGGGCTTTTTCGCCCAACACCCTGGTCACGGCTGAAATCTTAGGTCAGATCATCAACCGCGTCATTGAGCCGGCCATCCGGGGCATGTACCAGGAAGGCCATCCATTCAAGGGTATTTTATTCGCGGGATTAATGCTGACGCCCGATGGTCCCAAGGCCCTGGAATTCAATGTGCGTTTCGGTGATCCGGAGACTCAAAGCATTCTGCCGCGCCTGCAGACTGATATCGTTGAACTTTTTATGGCCGCCTGCGACGGTCGCTTGAATGAAATCAAGGTCAAGTGGGATGACCGTGCCTGCGTCTGTGTGGTGGTAGCCTCCGGCGGTTATCCGGGCAAATACCAGAATGGCTTTGCCATCAGAGGCCTTGATGAGATCAAGGATGAAGATACGATTATTTTCCATGCCGGCACCAAGAATGACGGCGGCACACTTGTCACCAACGGCGGCCGGGTGCTTAGCGTTTGCGGCTTGGCTAGAAACCTTGAAGCCGCGGCCTCAAAGGCGTATAATGCCATCGATAAAATCGAATTTGAGCATATGTTTTTTCGCCGTGATATAGGCTCCAAGGTCTTGAAAGAGAAAACCACACATGGCCGTCACTAAGGTTTTAAAAGTCAATTCAGCTTTGCCCGAACCGGAAAAAATCGCCGAGGCAGCGCGTGTCGTCCGTCAGGGCGGTTTAGTCGTATTCCCGACGGAGACGGTGTACGGGATTGCCGCGGATTCCAATAATCCCCAGGCCATGGATCGTCTGCGCGCGGTCAAAAAACGCACGGACGGCAAACTTTTCTCCATCCTGATCGCCCAGCGGGGGATCATTGACAACTATTCGAGTTACACGCATCCGAATTTATACAAGGTCATCGACAAGTATTGGCCCGGTCCTTTGACCGTGATCGTGCCCTCTAAACATGAAGGCGAGACCCTCGGCATCCGCATGCCTGACCATACGGTTGCTTTGCGTCTGGTCGAAGAAAGCGGCTGCACCATTGCGGCGCCTTCCGCTAATCTGGAAGGCAAGAAACCGCCGACCAACTGCCAAGAAGCGCTGGCGGATTTGGACGGCCAGGTGGAGTTGGCCATCGACAGCGGGCCGGTGGATTTTGGGATTTCATCGACGATTTTGGATTTCACCCTGACCCATCCGACGGTGATCCGCGAGGGTGTCATCACCCAACCGGATGTCGACCGCACGATTAATAAGAAATGTGTGTTGTTCGTTTGCACGGGCAACAGCTGCCGTTCGGTGATGGCGGAATATTTGCTGAAGGCCAGGTTGATCGGCCGCGAGGATGTGGAAGTGCATTCGGCCGGCACCAGTGTTTATTTTAAGTCCGCGGCGAGTCAAGAGACCATCGCTGTCTTGCGGCAACGCGGAATCAATGCCGGGGCGCATATCTCGAGGGCACTGGGCAGTATTATGCTGAAGAAATCCGATTTGATTTTTGCCATGACCCGCGCGCATCGCGCCCAAATTTTGGAACGTGTGCCGTCCGTTGAGAAAAGGGTGTATCTTTTGAGAGAATTCGGGGCGAGCCTCCATGGTCATGAATCAGACTTAGATATACCAGACCCCATTGGGCGTCCGCATGAAGCTTATGAAGAGTGTCTGTTGACGATTGACGAAGCCATTGAAAAAATTGAAAGGTTGCTGTAATGAAAATCTTTGTAGGCGCGGACCATCGCGGTTTTCAATTAAAGCAAGAGGTGAGCGGGGTTTTAAAGACACTCGGCCATGAAGTGCTGGATATGGGCACCAATACCGACAGCGTCGGTTGTGATTATCCGGAGATTGCCTATAAGGTGAGCACCCAAGTGGCGGCTCACCCCGGCAGCCGCGGCATCCTTTTGTGCATGACAGGCATCGGACACTCCATTGCGGCCAACAAAATCCCCGGTGTCTTCGCGGCTTTAGTCTATAATAAGGAAGCAGCTCTATTTTCACGGCAGCATAACGACAGCAATGTCCTGGTCTTAGGTTCCAAATTTATGGACCAGGCCATGATGGCGGAAATTATTAAAATCTGGTTATCCACGGATTTCGAAGGCGGCCGGCATCAACGCCGCAAAGAGCAGATCCAAAGAATAGAGAGGGAGTTTTCCAAATGAAGCATTTGCAAAAGAGTGATCCTGACATTTTTAAGTCCATCGAACATGAGCTCAAGCGCCAGAAAAATAATTTGGAGCTGATTGCTTCTGAAAATATTGTTTCCCCGGCGGTGTTAGAGGCAGCCGGCAGTGTCTTGACCAATAAATACGCCGAAGGATACCCCGCGGCCCGTTGGTATAACGGCTGTGAATTTGTCGATGAGGTCGAAAGCCTGGCCATTGCCCGCGCCAAACACATGTTCGGTGCTGAACATGTGAATGTGCAGCCGCATTCCGGCTCTCAAGCCAATACCGCTGTGTATATGGCCGCCCTCACACCCGGTGACACGGTGATGGGTTTGGATTTGGCCTGTGGCGGACACCTGACCCATGGCCTCAAATTCAATATCTCCGGACGTTTATACAACTTTATTTCTTATAAGGTTGACCCCAAGAACGAGCTTATCAATATGGACGAGGTCGAGCGTCTGGCCCTGGAGCATAAACCTAAGATGATTGTGGCTGGTTATTCCGCCTATTCGCGCACCTTGGATTTCAAACGCTTCCGTGCCATTGCGGATAAGGTGGGGGCTCTTTTGTTTGTGGACATGGCGCATTTTGCAGGTCTTGTGGCGGCCGGTCTTCACCCTAATCCTGTGCCGCACGCGCATTTTGTGACGACGACCACTCATAAAACATTGCGCGGCCCGCGCGGCGGGATGATTCTTTGCAAGGCGGAATTTGCCAAAAAAATCGACAGCGCCATTTTCCCCGGTATCCAAGGCGGTCCTTTAATGCATATCATTGCCGCCAAAGCCGTGGCTTTTAAGGAAGCTTTGTCACCGGAATTCAAACAATATCAACAGCAAGTCATGTCCAATGCCAAGGCTTTTGCCGCAGCGTTGACATCCAAAGGCTTTCGGATCGTCGCCAACGGCACGGACAATCATTTATTCATGGTGGATTTGCGCCCCAAGAAAATCACCGGCAAGGATGCTGCGGGTCTTTTGGACCGCGTGCAAATCACCGTGAACAAGAACCTCATTCCTTTTGATACGGAATCTCCGACGGTGACGAGCGGTGTGCGCATCGGCACGCCTGCCATCACCACCCGTGGCATGAAGGAAGCCCAAATGCTGACGATTGCGGAGTTGATCGACCGCAGCATTCTTAATCGCGATAATACCGGGGAATTGGAAAAAATCCGCCAGGACGTCGAACGCCTGGCCCACCAATTTCCTATTTATCCTCATTTATAAAGGACTTGATCCATGATCCAAGTTGAATTATCCCGCATCATCATTGATGAAAAACGCCAGGACCAGGTGATTGTTCTTAAAGAAAAAGACGGCGAACGCCAAATCCCCATTGTGATCGGCTTCATGGAAGCCTCTTCCATTAAGATCAAAATCTCCGGGGTGGACGTGCCGCGTCCCATGACCCATGATCTGATGGTCAATTGTCTGCAGGTGTTAGGAGCCGAGTTGCAGAAGGTATTGATCGACAAGCTTGTCAATAACACCTTTCATGCCAAATTGGAAATCAAATCCAAGGACGGCCAGGTCAAATTGATCGATGCCAGGCCTTCCGACAGCATCGCCCTGGCGGTGCGTTTCAAATCACCTATTTTTGTAGCGGACGAAGTGTTGCAAAAATCGTCGCTGCCGCAACCGTAGTCAAATCCCGATGAAAATCTTCCTGGATTTTTATCCTCCATTGTCCTTAGTCCGTCAGGCCGTGAGACAGACAAAGCGTCGCATTTTCTTAGTGGGAGGTGCGGTGCGGGATTACTATTTAAACCGCAAAGGCACCGACCTTGATTTTGCCATTGATGCCAAGAGCATCACCACCTCCCGTCAATTGGCCCGAAAGATCAAAGGGACCTTTGTGTTGCTGGACCGGGAGCATGGCAGTGCCAGGGTCGTCAAAAACGTGGAGGGAACGCCATGGACATTTGACCTGACCGACTGGCGGGGGGCCACTATTCACAAGGATTTAGGCGCGCGTGACTTTACGATCAATGCGTTGGCGGTTGATCTTGGGCAGGATCACAGCGAGGTCATCGAATTTAAAGGGGCTCGTCGGGATTTAAAGGCCGGTGTGATCCGGATGGTCTCATCCAAGGCATTCAAGGATGATCCGTTAAGACTGCTGCGGGCTTTTGCCTTACAAGCCACCCTCGGATTTAACATAGAATCCAAGACCCAAGCACAGATCAAGAAAGACATTTCTTTGATTGCCACCGTCGCGGCCGAAAGGATCCGGGAAGAAATTTTTAAAGTGCTGACCTCACCTCGTGCGGCGCAAACATTAAAAGCCATGGATAAGAGCGGGCTTTTAGCCCAGGTCATCCCGCAAATCACCGTGATGTACCGCGTGCATCAAGGGGGATATCATCATTTGGATGTCTGGAAGCATTCGTTGGACGTGGTCACTCAACTGGAAACCATTGCCCAAGAATTGAGTGATGACGCTCAGCTGCAAAATTATTTGAATGAGATTATTGGTGGCGGCCACAGCCGTTTAGCCTTGTTGAAAATGGCCGCCCTGCTGCATGATATCGGCAAACCTGAGACCCGTCGCCCAGAAGGTAAACGCATGACCTTTCATGGCCATGAGCATGTGGGGGAAGGCATCAGCCGTCAGGTGGCCAAACAATTGAGATTCTCCGTCAAAGAACGTTATTTTGTGGAGAATGCCGTGCGCATGCATTTAAGACCGGGCTATTTGGCAAATTTCAAGGTGCCCAGTCCCAAGGCCGTATTCCGTTATTTTCGTGATGCCAAACAAGAAGCGGTGAGTTTGGCCATTTTGGCCTTGGCGGATCAAGCCGCCACCCGAGGACCGTTGACAACCGCAGCTCGCCATAAGCATCATGCGAAGATATGCCGGATGCTCATCGCCAAATATTTTGAAACAAAGGTGCAAGCCCGGCCGAAGCCGCGCCTGTTAAGCGGGCATGATTTGATCAAGGCATTGAAATTAAAACCTTCGCCGTTGTTTGGAAGAATCCTGGCCAGTGTCGAAGAAGCAACGGCGTTAGGGAAGATTACAACTAAACAAGAGGCCTTGGCCTTGGCCCGTGAGATCAAAACAAAACATGCGAGTCCATAAACTCAACGATCAATCCTTGGTCATCACCGGCAACGCCGCCGGGTTTCTCAATGGCATCACCTCAAATGCCTTGGATGCACCGCTGAACGCCTTTTTAAATCAGCATGGCCGGGTGATTGCCACCTTCCGTCCAAAGAAGATCAGCGACGATGAATTCCTCATCAGCGTGCCGATGGTGGCCGTCGAAGCCCTCTTGAAGCATTTAGAACGTTATGCCAAGCTCGCCCGTGTGACTCTTAAGCCTAGTGCCCAGACGGCCTATATCGATGTGGATACGGCCCAAATCGTCTGGTCGTCCGGTCCTGAGACTAATGCCGTCAGCGAAGAAGAATTCACCCTGTTTCGGTTGAATCACGATATGCCGCTCATGGGGATCGATTACCAAGCCGATGAATTTATTTTGAACATCCATGAATTCAATTACACGTCTTACACCAAAGGCTGTTTTCTGGGCCAAGAGCCGGTGGCCAAGGTGCACAACCGTTCTAAACCTACCCGGAAATTAGTGGTGATTTCTGAAGATCAATGCACTCCTGAGGACGCCACTAAAATGACCTCCAAGGCGTTCGATCCGGTGGCCCGGAAGACCAAAGGCTTTGTTTTTGTGACCAATAAATTGCCGTAAAATTTATTGTCCCGTCCTTGCTCCTTCGAGAAGAACCAGCTATAATTTAATTGTCCAAAATTATAAATAATTTTATGAAACATTATCCATTGATTTTTATAGCGGCTTTGGGGTGGGCAACACTCGCCGGCGCGCAAGTGCCGGAAGGTGGTTCATCGTCCATGCCTCCGGAACAGTGGCAATTGACGCTCGATGTGATCAAATCCAGGGCGCAGACCCTGGTGGTTGAAAACAACGGACTGCAGGGTGAGTATCGTCAATTGATGGTACAGGCCCAGCGACTGCAGCAGGGGATCCGTGAGCAGCAAGAGAAGAATGAGCAATTGGCCCGCCTGTTGAAAGACCGTCATGGCCGCACGGACCAGCAGGCGCGCATGGAAGACCTTAATCAAACCATCAGGACCAAGACCCAGCAGGCCAAGGCGTATGAAGACCAGCTGGTGGTGCTGCGTAAGAAACAATTGAAACTCGATGGGCAGATCCAACAATTAAAATACACCATTTCGGACATTGACCTGCACCGGCAGGGAGAAAAAGTCCAGCAGACGCAGGGCATCCAAACCGACGATCATTTGGCCCCCTTGCGTAAGCAACTCGAAGATGAGACTAAACAGGAAGTGGTGCTTGAAAACCAGCTGAGCGCGTTGAAAAACGGCGGCGGACAGAATTTGTCCCAGGCCAGCGCCAAATTGTACGGCTATTTAAGGGCTCATAAACAGCAATTGGAGGCCCAGATTTATACCTATGAATTACACATGGATCAATTGAGACGATCGTCCTTAACCGCCTTATCCTGGTCCGCGAAAAAGAAGAAATTATTGCGGCAAATGATCCAGATGGACAGTCGCAATAATAAAATACGCGGCACGATCAAAATGCTGCGTGAAGACATTGATGTTTTAAGAGACCAGGTCGCGGCATTGGAGCGCAGGCTGAATTTCGCGAAGGGTAAGACAATTTAAAACGGAGAAACCGGCATGTCTAAAGTAAAAACAAATAATCCTTCAACCACCGTCAGGGCCTTGATCGAAGTTTCGATCACGCCCCAAAAAGATTTGGGCTTTGACAATATCGCGGAGCGCATTTACAGTTACCCCGAGGTTAAAAGCTGTTATTTGGTTTCCGGAGGCTATGATCTTTTGGTTGTCGTCGAGGGTGAAAGCATCCATACGGTCGCGGATTTTGTGGCCGCGAAGCTTTCGTCCATGGCCAACGTGCGTCAGACCGCGACTCACTTTTTGCTGCGTAAGTACAAAGAAGAAGGTCAGGTTTTTAAACATCCCAAGAATGAACGCCGGCAAAACATTTCGTATTAAAGGACAGACATTTGAGAATTTCTAAACGGGTTGATAAGCTCGCCCCTTCAGGCATCAGGGCCTTTTTTGATTTAGTGCTGGGCATGAAAGACGTCATCTCCTTAGGTGTCGGAGAGCCGGATTTCGTCACGCCCTGGCATGTCCGCGCCCGCGCCATTGAATCCCTCGAACAAGGCTATACGTCCTATACCTCTAATAAGGGGATGATTGAATTAAGGACGGCCATTGCCGCTCATTTGAAAAAACGCTATCAGATCGGTTACGACGCGGAAGAGGAGATTTTGATCACGGTGGGTGTAAGCGAAGCCTTGGATCTGGCCATGCGCGCCATCTTGAACCCCGGCGAGAAGATTTTAGTTCCCGAACCCTGCTATGTGGCCTATGGGCCGGTGGTGGAGTTGGCCGGGGGAGAACCGGTTTTTCTAAAGACCGGCAGTGAGAATGGTTTTAAAGTAACCCCTCGTCAGATCGATGAGGCGGCCGGCCGCGGCGTGCGGGGCATTCTCTTAGGGTATCCGAGCAATCCGACCGGAGCATCCTATTCCAAGAGTGAATTGGAGGCGATTGCCCGTGTTATCAAGAAACACGATATGCTGGTCATCAGCGACGAACTTTATGATGAATTAACCTATGATTTCGAACATACACCGATGGCGACCCTGCCTCAAATGCGCGAGAGGGTGATTTATCTCAACGGCTTTTCCAAGAGTTATGCCATGACCGGATTTCGTGTCGGCTATGTCTGCGGGCCTGCGGACATCGTGGGGGCCATGACCAAGATCCATCAGTACACCATGCTTTGTGCGCCTATCACCGCCCAGATGGCGGCGATCGAGGCCATTAAAAACTCGGCCGTCGATGTGCAGGCCATGAAAAAAGAATATGACCGCAGGCGCCGCTTTATCGTCGGCTCCCTCAACGACATTGGGCTGACCTGCCACATGCCGCAGGGGGCATTTTATGCTTTCCCGTCGGTGAAGACGGTGGGTGAATCGTCCATCGATTTTGCCAAGAATTTATTGATGCAGCAAAAAGTGGCTTTGGTTCCAGGGGTCGCTTTCGGACAGTGTTGCCATGACCATGTGAGGATTTCTTACGCGTCGAGTTACGACAATTTGAAAGAGGCGGTAGCCAGGATTGAGAAATATTTAAAGAAAAAGTGAGCACCTTTGAGAAAGGACAGCCATGCGCAAAGAACACGCGCCTAAAGCCTCACGCAAGAAAGAAGATATTGATTTTGAAATCGCTTTTTACGAAAACATTCTTAAAGCAACCCCTAATTTTATCGAGGCTTTAAGCGCCATCGGTGATTTGTACACCCGGGCGGGCCTGTGGCAAAAGGGTTTGGACGTTGACCTTAAGCTTTCACTGTTGCGAGCGGAAGATCCAATCGTTTTTTACAATTTGGCCTGTTCCTACGCGCTTCTCAACCAAACCCGCGCGGCGTTAGCGGCCTTGACCCGTGCCATAGATTTCGGGTATGATGATTTCGAGTACCTTAAAGGTGATACGGACCTCGACAATCTCCTCAAGGATGAGCACTTCCAGCAGTACCTCAAGCAGTTGGAGAAAAAGAAAAAGCTCGCTAAATGAAACACTATCGTCAGGAGCTTTGGTTTCATACCAAGACACGGCGGGCATATATCAACATCACGCCCCAGGTGCAGGCCGCCATTGATCAAAGCGGTATTCAAGAAGGCTTATGCCTGGTCAATGCCATGCATATCTCCGCGAGTGTTTACATTAACGACGATGAGAGCGGTCTTTTACATGATTATGATGTGTGGCTCGAGAAACTGGCACCTCATGAGCCCATTAAGCAGTATAAACACAATGACACCGGTGAAGATAACGCGGACGCGCATTTGAAGCGCCAGGTGATGGGGCGCGAAGTGGTGGTTGCGGTCACGGCCGGCAAACTTGATTTCGGTCCTTGGGAACAGATTTTTTACGGCGAGTTCGATGGCCGTCGGGATAAGCGGGTATTAGTTAAAATTATCGGAGAATAGGTATGAGTTTAGCAGTCTTGGGTACAGTTGCTTTAGATCATGTGAAAACACCTTCAGGATTTAAAAAAGACATGCTCGGCGGGTCTGCCGCGCATTTTGCCATGGCGGCCCGGCTTTTTAGCGATGTGCATCTGGTGGCCGTTGTCGGCCGGGATTTTCCTGTCCGGCATATAGATTTTTTAAAACGCAAAGGCATAGACCTTTCGTCGCTGAAGATCAACAAAAGCGGCAAGACCTTCCGTTGGCGGGGAGAATATAAGAAGGACGATCTTAACACCGCCCTGACCCTGGCCACTGAGCTCGGCGTGCTGGAGAGCTATGTGCCGGAGTTGAAAGATCATCAAAAGCATCTGCCTAATATTTTTTTGGCGAATTTTGATCCGGATCTGCAGATCATGCTGTTGAAACACGTCAAATCTCCGAGGCTGATTGGCCTCGACAGTATGAATCTCTGGATCAACCATAAACAAAAATCCCTGCGCCGCTTAATGAAGATGGTGCATTTGTTTGTGGCCAATGACAGTGAGGCCCGGGCGCTTTCGGGTGAGAATAATTTGATCAAGGCCGCCCAGGCCTTAAGGGCCATGGGGCCGCGCATGATCGTCATTAAAAAAGGCGAACACGGGGTTTTGTTTTACAGCCGTGACGTGATGTTTTCCTTCCCAGCCTATCCTGTTGATAAAGTGGTTGATCCGACCGGCGCGGGGGACACCTTTGCCGGCGGGCTGATGGGCTATTTAAGCAAGGTGGGTCGTATCGATGATAAAAATCTGCGCCGGGCCTTGTTATATGCCACAACCGTTGCCTCGTTTAATGTGCAGGGATTCGGGATGGCCAAGACCGCCTCTTTGTCCATGAGGGACGTGGAAGAGCGTATGAAGACCTTGGTGAAATTTTTTGCATTGAGTTAAATTTATGGATTGGGTCCAACACGTCGGCCAGGTGGCCGCCATCATTATGCCTTTGTTCAACATTCCTTTAATCGTCAAGATTATTCGTCGCCGTTCGTCCGCCGACATCTCCAAAAGTTGGATGCTGGGGGTGTGGATATGCGCGTTGCTCATGGCTCCTAGTGGTTTTACATCGTCGGATGTTGTCTTTCGTAGTTATAACATTGTCAACCTCGTCTTGTTTACCGGGGTTGTCATCACTGTCTGGAAATATCGAAAATAATGGCTAACAAATCCAAACAATTAAAAAGCGGAATGGTCGCCATTGTCGGACGGCCGAATGTCGGCAAATCCACCTTGCTCAATGCTATTTTGGGGGAGAAGGTCTCCATTGTCTCGGATGTCCCGCAGACAACGCGCAACCAGATCCGGGGGATTCATACCGATGAACGCGGACAAATCGTGTTTATCGACACGCCCGGTATCCACGCGGGGCGCGATAAGCTGGATAAATACATGGACCGGGTGGCCATAGGCAGCATTGATTCGGTTGAAGCGGTTATTCATATGGTTGATGCCAGTGAGAAAACCGGTGTCGAGGAAAAACATGTGATCAGCCGTTTGAATAAATGCGGCAAACCTATCATCGTCGCCTTAAACAAGATCGATATCACCAAAGGCAAGTTTGTCCCTGAGTATATTAAGCTATGGGAAGAAACGCGCGGCGTGCCGATTACCGAGATGACAGACATCACCTTATTTCCTCTGTCGGCGTTAAAAGGAACGAACGTTAAAAAGTTGATCGACATGCTTTTCGAGCGCATGCCGCAAGGCCCGTTTTTATATCCCGCGGATGCTATCACCGACCTGCCTAAGCGCATGGCGATGGCGGACTTGATCCGGGAGAAATTGTTCCATTTGATGAAGCAGGAAGTCCCTCATTCCATCGCGGTCCTTATCGAAAGCGTGCAACCTAAGCGCGGCAAGGTTTTGCATATCCGTGCGAACATTTTAGTCGAACGCGAGTCGCAGAAAGAGATCGTTATCGGCAAGGGCGGGGGCATCCTCAAGCAGGTGGGCACCGAAGCGCGCCGTGATTTGGAAGAACTGGTTGGAGAAAAGGTTTTTCTGGAGCTCTTTGTTAAAATTTCCTCCCGCTGGCGCGAAGATTTTACCGCCCTCGAAGACATGGGATATGTTTTTAACTAATATCCAGATCGCACAGGTGATCAAACTTTTAAAGAAGGCCCTGCGCGATTTGCCTGATCCTTCGGTCACGCTCGTCGGAAAAAAATTCAAAAGTCCTTTTCTGGTGTTGATTTCCTGTTTGCTAAGCTTGCGCACGCGTGATGAAACCACCCTGCCGGCCTGTGAACGTCTCTTTGCCCGGGCGGATACCATGCAAGGCATGCTTGAGATTCCGGTTGCGGAATTGCAAAAGCTCATCTATCCCGTTGGTTTTTATAAGACCAAAGCGCTGGTCATTCATGGTGTTTGCAGGGATTTGTTGGAGCGTTTCGCAGGCCGGGTGCCGGACGATATCGACGAGCTGTTGACCCTCAAAGGGGTGGGCCGCAAAACCGCCAATCTGGTTGTGATTGAGGGTTTCGGCAAACCCGGGATTTGTGTGGATACCCATGTGCACCGGATTTCCAATCGCCTGGGATATATTAAAACCAAAACCCCTCTTGAGACGGAATTTGCTTTAAGGGCAAAGTTGCCGGCCCCATATTGGCTCGACTACAACGCGCAGTTGGTGACCTGGGGGCAGAATATTTGTAAACCGATTTCACCGTTGTGCTCTAAGTGCATTATTAATTCTATTTGTCAAAAGGTGGGTGTGGCAACCCGTCGTTAACTGATGAAACTTTTCTTATACTTTTCCCAGACGATCAGCCTGGACGTTCTTGACGGCAAAGGACGATGGGTCGGCCGTCTGTTTGACATGGGCATGAACCCTTATTCGGATATTTACCCGAAGGCCACCGAATTAATCATTCGCCGCAGTTCTTGGGAATATGCCAGGATCAAATGGGAAGACATCGTTTACATTGAACACGAAGTCCGCCTGAAGGTCACCGTCGATCAAATAGTATTTAGCCGTGAAACTCCCAAATGTGATTTCACCCTGCGCCGCGATATTTTGGACCAGCAGGTGGTGGATACCGACGACCAACGGGTGGTCCGCGTCAATGATATCTATTTGCTGCGGGTTGAGAATCAGCTTTATGCCGCCAATGTGGATGTGGGGCTGCGGGGCATCATCCGTCGTCTGGGATGGACGGCTGTTATCGATTTTCTCGTTTCTTTGTTCAACCCCAAATCTTCTTATTTAAGTCATGATGAGTTGATTCCCTGGAAAGCCACCCAAGTTTTGCCTAAACTGGGGCGCATGAAGAGTTTGTTGAAATTAGATGTCTCCAAATCCAAGCTCAACAGCATTCCGCCTGCGGCCATGGCGGACATTATTCAGGATTTGGATATTTTCGTCAGGGTTTCCTTATTTAAATCGCTGGATGGTGTCCTGCAAAATAAAGTTTTTACCGACATGACCCTGGCGCATAAGCAGGAATTGATCGACCAGCTGGAAGAACGGGAGGTGGCGGACCTGATCACCAATATCCCTGCCGATGAGGCGACCGATCTTTTGATGCAATTGCCCCGTGACAAAAGCCGGCATCTGTTGGGGCTTTTGGGTTCCGAAACCAATAAGAAGTTGCGCAAACTCCTCAGTTTTGCCAAAGATTCCGCCGGTGGTTTGATGACCACGGAATATCTCTACTTAAAGGCCACAGCCACCGTGGCCGAAGGCTTAAAGAAAATCCACGATAACATCAATTTTCCGGGCACCATTTTCTTTCTGTATGTCGTCGATGATAATTATAAATATTTGGGGACAACGTCCCTACGCCGGTTTTTTAATGAAGACCCTCAAAAGCTTTTGCTGGAGACCTGTTATCCGGAAAATATTCATGTCTATACCGATGACACGGTGGAGCAGGTTGCCCTGCTTTTGGAGCGCCATAAGTCGTCATCCATTCCCGTTCTTAATGATCAGGACATTTTACAGGGAATCATCACCATCGACGACGTCTTGGAAGTACTGATTTCACTGGTGTGGCATAAATATGAAGAAAAACTTTAATCTCTTAATGTTTTTAGGGATGTTGGGTCCGGGCATTATCACCGGAAGTGTCGACAATGACGCCGGGGGTATCACCACCTATTCGGTCGCCGCGGCCAATTACGGCTATCCCATCCTTTGGGTACTGTTGCCCTCATTCATTGCGCTCTTGGTGGTGCAGGAAATGAACATGCGCATGGGGGCGTGCACGGGCAAGGGACTGGCGGATCTGATCCGCGAAAATTTCGGTGTTAAAATCACCTTCTGGATATTTTTAGGGCTTTTGGTGGCCGATATCGGCAATACCGCCACTGAATTCGCCGGGGTGGCCGGCAGTATGAATGTTTTCGGGATCAGTAAATATGTTTCCGTTCCTCTGGTGGCCATGGCGGTTTGGATTTTAGTGACCAAGGGCAATTATAAAATTTCCGAACGCATTTTTTTATTATTCAGTGTTTGTCTGTTGTCTTATGTGGTCTCCGCGTTGTATGCTCATCCGGACTGGCGCCAGGTGGGGAGTGCGTTCATCCAACCGCAGATCCAATACAACAAGGAATATTTGGTGATGGTGTTGGGCATCATCGGGACGACCATTGCGCCCTGGATGCAATTTTATATGCAGTCGGCTGTCATCGAAAAAGGAACCACCATGGAGGACTATAAGTTCGCCCTGGCGGATGTGGTCATTGGATGTGTGGCGACGGTTGCCGTCGCTCTTTTTATCATGGTGGCCTGTGCCTCGACGCTGCATGCCAATCATGTGACCATTAATGAAGCCAAGGACGCGGCGTTGGCGCTTAAGCCTTTTGCCGGTGCGTTGGCCTCCGCGGTGTTTGCCTTCGGTCTTTTTGTCGCATCGGTTTTCTCGGCCATTATTTTGCCGCTGGCCACAGCGTTTTATGTCTGTGAGGCGTTTGGTTTTAACGCCGGCATCGACAAGCGGGTGGAGGAGGCGCCACAATTTTATACCTTGTTCGCAGCGATCATGATCATTGCCTGCGGCATCATCCTCATTCCGGGAGCTCCTCTGATTCAAATCACCCTGTGGACCCAAGATATCAACGCCATGCTGCTGCCGGTTGTCTTGATCTCCATGCAGTTGATGGTGAATAATCCCGAGATCATGGGCGAACATGTCAACAATAAGCTGCAGAATGCCATCAGTTGGACGACAACGATCGTCCTCATCATCATGACCGTGCTGCTGTTTATCCTTCCTGCCTTGGACTTTTTCAAATCCCACTAAAACCTTCACACTCCCGGGGAATGTGAAGGTGGCATGACTTACATATATAGACTATACTTTCATTATTATGCAGAGATTTCTATCTATATTTACCCTTCTGTGCTTTTTGACCACTGCCGAAGCGGGAGTATACCCGGTTTATGCCCAGAACTTTGTCCTGCCCGCACCGGGAACGATGGTCGCAGTAAGCCCGCCCTTTAATCCACCGATACTCAAGGGTCTTAAAATCCACTCGAACGATCCATTTAAATTCGATTTTATTCTCTCATCCCCGAATGCTTTAATCGGGGATCCGCAACAAGAACAACTAAAACAACAATCCATCAAACTCATCAAGTACTTCCTCGCCGGCCTGACCATCCCCGAAAAAGACCTCTGGGTTAATCTCTCGCCGTACGAAAAAAACCGCATCGTTCCTGATGCCGTGGGCCAAACAGCCCTGGGCCGCGATCTTCTAGCGGAAGATTACATTTTAAAGCAAATCACCGCCAGTCTAATTTATCCCGAAGGTGAGACCGGCAAGAAATTCTGGAAGCGGATTTACGCGCAAGCTGCCCAAAAATTTGGCACGACCAATATTCCGGTGAACACCTTCAACAAAGTCTGGATCGTCCCAGACAAAGCAGTCGTCTACGAAAATCCCAAAGCCGGCACAGCGTATGTGGTCGAGGCAAAATTAAAAGTCATGCTGGAAGAAGATTATCTGTCCACACAAAAACACCAAACCACCTCAACACCCGGTGTTGAGGTGGTTTCCCAAATTCTCCGTGAGGTCGTTATTCCAGAGCTCACGAAGGAAGTCAACCAAGGCCAAAATTTCTCCCAACTGCGCCAGGTTTATAATAGTCTCATCCTTGCCGCCTGGTACAAGAATAAAATCAAAGACAGTATCTTAGAGCAAGTCTACGCCGACAAGAAAAAAGTCGCTGGTATTTTGTCATCCCCGAATGCTTTAATCGGAGATCCACCACACATCTACCAACAATACCTCAAAGCCTTCAAAAAAGGCGCCTATAACTACATCAAAGAAGAAACCAATCCCATCACCCAACAACCGGTCCCCAGAAAATATTTCTCCGGCGGCATGAGTTATTTAAATTTGGATCATGACCTGCAATATACAGATGAAAATCATGCCATGATCGCGGGTGTCCATGACCATGCGATGCTAGTTCATGCGGCTTTAAAGATAATTAGGCGATTAGAAGCGAGAGTCCGTGTGTCTGACAATAATGAACTCTTGCCGTTGGCATACAATACCGGCGAGAATTTGAATAAGGGCTCCGGTGAAATGAACGACATTTTTGTGGCCATCATGCCCGACGGCGAAAAAGTGGCAGTCAAGGTGGCAAAGATCGAATATGAGGTCAACCATATTAATCAGGAAGAAAGAAAACTTTTGGAATTGCGGGATTTCAAAGGGCCCCGGTACTACGGTCGCGTGCGGATCAAAGTCAATGGCAAAGAGCGGGTGGGACTGGCCATGGAAATCATCGATGGTGTTGACGTGGATACCATTGAAAAGAGTGGAGCGCCGTTCTTAATAACCGAAAAGCACGTGGCTTCTTTCCAAGAATTATTAAATCAACTTAGAGCGAACCAAAAAAGTTTTTTGGGGATTAATCTTGGGAATTTCATATTGACGCGAAGCGGGGAAGTCAGGCCAACGGATATGTATGTGGTTAGAGGCCGCTTGGACACAGATATTTTTTGGGTATTGGAAAAAGTCAAAAATTTTGCCAAGGAGACTGAGCCAGATAGGGCGATGAAGTCTATATCATCAGGCATGAAAAAGAAGATCGTTGATTATATGATGGCCCCCAAAGATCATGGTCTTCAAGAGCTCATTGATTATGGCATAGAAACATTGGGCTTCCGCGACAAGGACGGCGGAGATTTTTTTACCGTCTTGCGGCGTTTGACCGAGGATGCCCGCGGCCAACACGCATTCCGGTTGGCTAATGGAGGGTGGACATCATTTATATCAACCTTCCATGAGGATGGCACGCCGACCGGCCGGGTCAAGAGTTTTTGGGCGGTCCGTGAAGACAAGGATTGGTACAAATGTGCCTGCGCCTATATTTTCACCTCCAACGGCAAACTGCTGCTTCAAATCCGTAAGGATGGCAAATTGGAGGCGACCGCGGCCGGCGTCATTGATATCGGCCTCGATGGCGATGGCGGCGCGCGAAAGGAATTGGAAGAGGAAGCACGATTGTCTTTGGGGGATCGCGAGCTTCATACGGTCCCTGGATTTTTCCGTTATAAATTTGATCCCGGTCAGGAAGAGAAACTCCATGATGACGGCATTTATTATGGGGATGCCGAATCGCGTCGGGAGATCTATGATCTTTTCACCGCGACCCTAAGTCCGCAGGTGGAAGGGTCATGGAGGCGCCACATCGCCCGTCGCCGGCCGATCATGAGTTGGGATGAATATATGCAGAATAAAGCAAAGATGATGCAGGACCACAGGAGCATCAGCAAGGACGTCTTAGGGATGGTGGAAGTTGACCCGCAGGCATTGATTCGCTATTATTCAGCCCGCACGCCGGACCAAAAAGAAATCCTGTCCCACGGGCTCAGGGCTACCCTGGCCTTTGACAATTTCCGGGATGAGCTCTCGCGGCAAGCGCCGATTTGGAGCGCCGAGCGGCTGATGGAGAAACTCAACCATATTCTCGACAGTTACCCGGATGATCCCATAGCCATGGACCTACGGTCTAAAATGGCTCAATTCAATGCCTACGATCAACATGTGCTCCTATTGAATCTCCGAACGCTCGTTACGCGTTTTATCATGCCCTTTGAAAATTACGGACCTTCCTATCCTCCTCAGGTTAGGGATCATTTCCTAAGGACCTTAGGAAGAGTGATGTTAAGAACAGTCGACAGGGGAAGAACCAGAAGTGAGGTGATATGGAGCAAAGATGATGATTCGTTCTTAAGACAATTTCGCCCGCTTTATCGGATCGATCCAGGCCATCGTCATACGTTATCGCAGCTTGTGATAGACGCGGGTCTCAATTTATTCGAGGAATATTTTCAAGCAACGGCGGACGCACAGAAAGAATCAGTGATTAAGGATTATGTAAACGACATATTTCCTTTAAGGGACAATCCGAGCGCACTCCTGCGATTATTGAGACAGAGAGCCGCCCCTGATCGTGATTTCGAGAAAGATTTGAGAAAAAAAATAGCCGCGACCACTGCCATCCCTCTCGATAATATATTTTTTGTTTCACCCCAAGACCCCTTAATCAAACAGTTGCTTTTAGGGCCCTCGGCGCAGGCAAACTTCCGTAAGGACCTTCAAGACGCCCAAGGAAACACGGTTCCCATGATGACCCTCACCCGTAACCTTAACGATCTGGAATTATTCCTCGACGCCGCTCACGAGACCTCGCACGCGCGCGAGCACAGTGAATTTACAAGTAAATACAATGTAGAGTTTTATAGGGTATTGAACGAGGGTTCGCAATTGTTTAGGGAATGCGATGTTTTGACAGGTTGGATGCAAGAGCCGGAATTTCAAAAAAAGTTTGGGACGATTTTCCCCTCCCGGCAAGCTATCATGAGCTTTCTCATAAATAGAATGCTCCAGTACAACGCGAAGAATAGCTATATCTACCAGTTTGAAACTTTGTTCTTTGCCAGTATCCTGCAGTTTATTGGCAAGGGGGAGGACGGTCTTCTCGATAGCGTGGTCAGGTCATTTACCGATCACGGCGATGAAACACCTTTAATCAATGCCGTTGGTCCGCGAAGATATAAAGCATTGAGGGATTTTATTAATACGACCCAAGGACAGTTCGAATTCGCGGCGGATGCGCCGTCCGGTGCCTTGCAAGCGTTGGAAATCCAATTGAATGTGGCATCCGGCGTTCTCTTTTGGGGGCGTGGTAGAGATTTTAATGATGCCGAGGTCCAAAAATTAGAGGCCTTGGCTCAAGTGTTTGCGCAGGCGCGCTATAATATACTCGTCTATCTCCACGGGCATCCTGGTATTCAACCCCAAGTCTACAATGCCACGGCGATCATTAATGCGGTCGAGTCATGGTTCAAAGACGGTTTTTCCGATCAAGAATTGCAACAACGGCTTTGGATAATTATTTTGGGCCATAGGACGGATAAGGCGATGTATGGAGGTATTGACTTTAAAGGCATTGCATCATCGTTGAAAAGTGCCAAGGCATCGGAAAGTATCGGATTTCATATTGACCCTGCCATGCTGAAGCAACTGCAAGATGCGACTGGTTTTGTGCCGGTCATTACTGGTTTAGAAACCCTTCATGATTTGCGCGGATTTCTCGAGACGCCTGTCGTGTAACGCTACCCAAAATTTTTATAGCATTTTGGTGGATTTTTGATAAATTGAGAGCAATACCATGGGAAAAATTGTAGGAATCACATACGATCTCAAGAGTGACTGGCAGGGTTCTGCCGATGATCCGGTGGACGCGTCCGCCGAGCTCGACGGGAACAAGACCATTGAATGCTTGAAAGTTGCCTTTGAAGAGGCCGGGCATCAGGTTGTGCTCATCGGGGGTGCCCGTCAATTACTTAGCCGCATCAACAGTGGCCTCAAGGTCGATGTGGTCTTTAATATTTCTGAAGGTTTCCGGGGCCGTAACCGCGAAAGCCAAGTGCCGGCCATTTTGGATTTGTACAATATCCCTTTTGCCGGTGCCGACGCGCTGACCTTAGGGATCACCTTGGATAAGGTGATTGCCAAAAAATGTTTTATGGCTGATGGTGTTCCGACGGCGCGTTATTTTAAAGCGACTCTTGAAGATAATTTGCTGGAATTAAATACCATAGGCTTTCCGTTATTCGTCAAGACCTTGCACGAGGGAACGTCCAAAGGTATTACCGGGGCTTCCCGCGTCGAGAATTTTCAGCAGCTTAAGACCCAGGTCGAGCATATCAACCATAATTATCGCCAGCCGGCGCTGGTGGAAGAATTTATCAAAGGCACGGAATTTACCGTGGGTGTCATCGGAAATAATCCGCCGGTGGCCATGCCTGTGGTACAATACGCGATCGGCGGCAAGACCACACTCGGCAATGAATTTTATTCGTATCAGCATGTGGCACAGAAATTGGTGCAGCATATTTGCCCGGCGCCGATCGATGAAAAATTAGCCAAGCGTCTGCAGACCCTGGCCGTGAAGGCCTATAAGGCGGTCGATTGCCGCGATTTCGGGCGGGTGGATTTTCGCGTCGATGAAGCGGGCAATCCCTATGTTTTAGAAATTAATCCGTTGCCGAATTTGAGCCCGGATGATGTTTTTGTTTTATTTGGATCATGCGTCAATATGTCGTATAATCAGATCATTAACAAAATCCTGGATGAGGCTCTTGTCCGTTTGGGGCTTTCACCACAGCGCGAGGTTGCTTACAAAAAATGACACCTGTCACTTCTGAGATCAAAGAAGAAACCGGCCGCTCGAGCGGTCCTAATATACCTTTATCACCCGCCGAACAACGCGTCATCAAACTTTTTCCGGGGGCTACCTTGGCCGACTGGGAAGATTGGCGCTGGCAAATCAGAAATCGCATCCGCACGCTCGATCAAATTAATAAACTTATGGCGTTGACGCCCCAAGAAGAGCGCGGGGTCAAGGGTGCCGGCGACAAGCTGACCATGTCTATCCCGCCGTATTTTGCCGCCTTGATCGACGAGAATGATCCCAACTGCCCGGTGCGTTTGCAATCGGTACCGTTGGATTATGAATTTGATACGGCCCCGGAAGAAATGCTCGATCCCTGCGGTGAGGAAAAGAATTCGGAAGTCCACGGCCTGGTGCACCGCTATCCGGACCGTGTGCTGTTCCTGGTCAATGAAATGTGCGCCATGTACTGCCGCTACTGCACCCGCTCACGCATGGTCGGCGACGGCAATCACACCTTGAATACAGCCACCTATGACGCGGCCCTCAACTATATCCGCAAGCATACCGAAATCCGTGACGTGCTGATCTCCGGGGGTGATCCTTTGACCTTGGGCGATCGCATGCTCGAATATTTGATTTCATCCGTCAAAGCCATCCCGCATGTGGAATTCGTGCGCATCGGCACCCGTATTCCGGTGACCCTGCCGCAACGCATCACGCCCGAGTTGATTGCCATGTTCAAAAAATATTCACCGCTGTGGATGAGCGTGCATTTCAATCATGCCAAAGAGGTCACCCCGCGGGTGAAGCACGCCTGCAACATGATCGCGGATGCCGGCATCCCCATGGGCAGCCAGACAGTGCTTTTGCGCGGCGTTAACGACAGCCCTGAGGTCATGAAAAAACTCTTCCACGAGCTTCTCAAAATCCGTGTGCGGCCATACTACATCTATCAATGCGATCCCATTGTGGGCTCCAAGCATTTCCGCACCACTGTCGAAACAGGTATCAATATTATCCAGAATCTGCGCGGCCATACCACCGGTTACGCGGTGCCGACCTATGTCATCGACGGCCCGGGCGGAGGGGGCAAGATTCCTGTTAGTCCTGACTATATGGTCTCTAAGGAGAAGGGCCGCTATACCCTGCGTAACTTCGCCGGAGAGCTGTATACCTACGTTGATCCTACCTATTAAGGAAGCACCGGCCCGAAAGGGTCCGGCCTTGGAAATTAATTCTAAGAAAATTTTAATCTCCCGTCGCTGTTATATATTGGCAAAACAGCCAAAAATATGTTATGGTTGAGGACAATTTGAACTCCTTAAGGAGAAGCCTCTAACATGGACAGGAAGGTATTTAAGTTTTTTGTTTTTTTCAGTTTAGCGGCCTTGGCGGGCAGTATCCCCGCTTTTGCGCAAGATGATGATTCCCAACAGGTTTTGAACCAGATTCATGATCTGGAATCCAAGATGCGGGATGATATCAACACGCTTGATCAGCTGAAAAAAGAAGCCAGCCAAACAGACGCGGAAATTCAGAATGCCGTCAATACCGTGCCTGCGGCGACTCCATCTCCCATTGTAGAAGAGGCTATCCAACCGCCGCAGACGACCGAAACAGTCTCAGCCACAGCTCCAGAAAATGCACCGACTTCTACGGAATCAGCTTCGCCCACTTCACCTATAGAATCAACGCCGCCTACCGGTTCAACTACGGAATCTATAAAGGCGCCTGCTGCTTTAGCACAGCCATCGAATGATTCAGCCACTGAACCTGCGAGCGTACCGCAAGCAGCCGTGGTTTCAGCAACGGCCCCGGAGGCTGTATCAGCCCCAGCCGTGGTTTCAACCACAGCGACGGCGCCCGCAGCGGAACCTTCGAATAGTGCAACCGCTGAACCTATTAATGGATTTGAGACCACACCCGGCAATCAGGCAGCTTCATCGACAAATCAAGCCACGGCGCCCTCAGCGGCTCCGGCGAACGCCTCTCAGTTACCGGCATATCAAGCCGCCTCTCTAACAAGCACTAAACCACCCAATATTTTTAAGGTCACCGGTGAAGCGCGCGCGGAGATGGGTCTTTATGGCAACGGCACCTGGACCTTTGACCGGGCCAATTTTGACCTTAATGAGAGAAACTACCGCGTTCTTTCTAACGCTGCCTTGAATAACAATATCAATACCTATGATCCGGCCATTTATTCACGCCTGAAGGTTGTCATGGATGCTTCGGTGGCGTCCGCCGTGGTGTCGATGCACTTAAATTTGACCGTTGACCCCTGGAGTTTCACATCCAAAAGCAACACGCAGCTTATCCACACACTTTGGGGGGATGATGTGAGGGTTCAATATTTAGGTTGGGGTAGTGAACCTTATACCCTTGCCACCGTCCTCAACGGCGTCAAGTATGGTGATGCGTTTTTGTTGAATGAAATTAAGTCCCATGGTAGCACCATCCCTGCCGTCAATGGGCTTCCCGGTAATTTTAGCAATCAGTTCGGCCAGACCGATATTTTAAACATCCCTGCGGCCGAGTTGACGTCAACCTTCCAGCCTGTCCGTGAGGCGTGGGTTGACATCAAACCAACGGACCAATATTCCATCCGCATTTTTCCCATGGCCTATCAAGACCAGGCCTTGAATACAGATGATCCTTTGAAGTTGTCTGGTAATAGAGAATGGTGGGATGCAAGCCCATGGCTTAACAGTTGGCAGCCGGGGAATTTCAATAGCGGTGCGACGCCTCCGACGTTTACCAAAGGCTATTGGGATGATACCCTGGCCTTCTTTACCCGTGACAGCGACGGCTTACGCTTGACCGCCTTGCGCGGGGTGTCCGTTGACGCATCCCCGACCGATGAGACGAGCATCAAAGCCACCATCGCCAGTCCTAAAACCCTTTGGCAGGATTACGGGGATATTACGTCTGTGCCGGCGGCTGTACGGCTTAAACAATTTTTGGGAGATTGGATCTATGTAGGTGGCACCGCCACCGCCCATCAGGGTTATAACGACGGCCATTTGGACGCGGAGAATTATGCCGGTGGTGGCGATGCCGGAATTATCCTCATCCCGGGCTTTAAGCTCGCTACCGAATTTGCCACATCCCGCAGCATGTATGATGAATCGTTCCCGGCCTATACCAGCAAGTTTGGCGGCAACGCGTATTATGCCGCGTTGGAAGGTTCGTCGAATCCTGAGGACATGATCAGCAAGGATTATTTCGGTTATCAGCCTATTGAAAAATCCGATACGTTTTATAAGACCAAGCTCTATGTGGCCCGTATGGATACGGACTTTGAATCCAGCCTTTCGACCTATCATCAAACCCGCGACGACAGTTTCTGGGCCGACCATTTGACCTTCTATCCTTCAGAGTACCGCTATATGCCGGGAATTTCGCCGCCCCAATCCGAAGCCGATTTTTCACCCTTTGCCATCGGTGACGGCATTGACTATGGCCGCACCGTGTTCGGCTGGCGCACGGAAACCAATTGGCTTAACGGTAAACTCCAAGGCCTGGAAGATGTTCGCCAGGTCACGAATAATGATGGTTCTTTGGCGGATACTGATGGCCGTCTCGGATTGACCTATAGTCCTACCGAGAAATTCACGACCAAGGGCCTTTTCCTTATAGAGTCTTTGCCTAAAACCAGGACCTGGCTTGACCCGTATATCACGGATGGCGTCACCGGACAATATGTCCAGAATGTCGCGATTCAGGGTGGGCAGGACCCCAGTGTTCATACAGTCTCAGGAGGAGCCCGTTATCAATTGACCGATTGGTCGGCCATTAATGGTGTTTGGGAATATACCAATAATTTTCAATCGGCCACCGGCGAGTATCCACAGGGCGATTTAAACAGTTCTTTTTTGACCAACGCGTTTCAATCCGGAAAGGTCTATGATACTTCTGTACCGTTTCTTTATGACCAGGGATATTTTGACCAACCACCGTATTCATACCATAATATTTTCAAGGGCGGCTTGGAACTGACACCCAGCGAAAAATGGCACGTGTATTTGGACTTCACCCGCAATCCTAATAAATTTGCCGGTAACATCGACGATAATATGACCCATTACGGCATTGAGACCTCCTATGTGCCTACCCCCAAAATCGGGTTCTTCGCGCGCTACGTGTATTCGACCGGCTATGATATCAATCGTCTGGTCAATGATAACGTATTGCAAGACAGGGGATATAGTAATTTCTCCTTTGAAATGCGCATGGTCCTGCCCAAGGATGTGACCGTGTCCCTGCAATATGGTGTAGGGCCTGCCTACAATATCCAGACGGTAACCAGCAATCCCACCCTCGCCTACTATTCCACGGCGGTGGTCCAGACCCAGCATCTGGTGCGTTTAATTATCGATAAAAAATTCTAATATTCCCCGCTCATTTAGACTTCTCCGTCGCTGTTTTTTAAAGAAAACGTTTTCCCGTCCAGGGGCTTCCGGCCTTGATTTTCATTTTCTTTTATGACATACTCTTTCTAGAACCATTTTATCCAGCTTTTAAAATCATCCCCAGATGAATATCAAGACACATTAACCATTGGAGGTTAACTCATGGTCGTATCCCGCTTGATTTCTATCTTGGTTTTATTGGCTTTCTTCGGCAATTGCGTCACGCCAGGTATCATCTGGGCGCAAGATTTTAACCTTCCACAACCCGGGGCCATGATCAACCTAAGCCCTTCGTTTAACCCTCCCATCCTTAAAGGCATCAAAATCAATGCCAATAATCCTTTTAAATTTGAATTTATCCTAGATCAGGGCGATTCTCAGAATCCGTCATCCCCGAATGCTTTAATCGGGGATCCACATCAAGAACAACTGAAAGAAGAAGCCAACAAGATGATCAAGTATTTCCTGGCGTCGCTGACCGTCCCCGAAAAAGACCTTTGGGTCAATTTATCTCCTTATGAAAAGAACCGCATCGTGCCGCAAGGCTTTGGTTTGACTGAAATGGGCCGCGATCTTTTGGCGCAGGATTACATGTTGAAGCAAATCACGGCGAGTTTAATGTATCCGGAAGATGCCACCGGCAAGAAATTTTGGAAGCGTGTTTATGAGAAAGCCGCAGAGAAATTCCACACCACCAATATTCCCGTCAGCACTTTTAATAAGGTATGGATTGTCCCGCAAAAAGCCGTAGTGTTCGAAAACGCCAAGAATGGCACCGCCTATATCGTCGATAGCAAATTAAGAGTGATGTTGGAAGAGGATTATTTATCACTGCAGAAACACGCAGGCAAGGCGAATGGCACCGTCATTGCGAGCGAAGCGAAGCAATCTCAGCTCGGTTCACAAATCTTGCGGGAGATCGTCATCCCACAGCTGACTAAGGAAGTCAACGAAGGCAAAAACTTTGCACAATTGCGTCAGGTTTTCAATTCTCTCATTCTGGCCACCTGGTACAAAAAGAAAATCAAGGACAGCATCTTGTCCATGGTCTACGCCGACAAAAACAAGGTAAGCGGCGTCAATATCAATGATCCGGCGGAGAAGGAGAGGATCTACCAGAAATATTTGCAAGCATTTAAAAAAGGCGTCTATAACTATATCAAAGACGATGTCGATCCCATGACCCAAAAGACGACACCCAGAAAATATTTCTCCGGCGGGATGGACATGGAAATGACCGGTTTTGTCAATTCAGCCATGACCGTGACCGACAAGGCCCAGCCCGGTTGGCTTAAGACCTTAACAGCGGCAACCGGCCTGTTGGTCGTGGGGACGTCTGTTACAGCCGCCCTTCCGGCCGCGGCTTCGGAGCCTGTTTCATTCACGACAGCCATCCAAATTGGTGTAACCGATAATATCGGGGAATGGACTTTGCCGGGCCCGGGTCAGTTGACTTTTAAAGGTACATCACCCGCGACCAATATCTCGCCGGTGTTCTTTCTTGATAACCAGAATCGTACCGCCTATTTCCTTCAATCCACAGCACCTTTATTGCAAGGGCAGGTTCCCAGCGGATCGTTTCAGGTCAATCTGCTGCCGGCATCCACTACCAGTTTGAGTTTGAATCCGGTTTCAGGACTGGTTCAGATGGCCACCTTCGGCTTACCGGCAGGTAAGAACGTTCTGGGCACTGCCATCAGCGCCTTTGACGGGCCCAACAACACCGTATTTGTCGGCCAGGAATACCAGGGCGGCATTGTGCATCAGCTGAATACCAGGAATTATTACCAGATCATCAATTATAACGCAACACTGGCTTCCGGTTTGCAGGTCTTCAGTATGGCACCGCTCAAGGTCACATCCGCGAATATAAAAGGCCTGATGAGCGCTACCGGAGCAGGATATATTCGTTCGGAATTATTCGGACCATCGGGAAAGCCTCATCATCAGGCGACGGTTGATTTAACGACGCAGCCCATGGCCTTACCTTCACATAAAAGTGGTTTGAGCAATTGGGCCAAGGCCGGTATAGCCGCGGGTGTTGCTATAGGTGCAGGTGTTACCTATGAATTCGGCACGGGACAATGGCATTTTAATTTTATGGCCCAAACACCTGATGCTAACCAGGCCATGGCGGTTTCGGATGCAAAAAAGAAAGAGCTGGAGACATTATTAACATTGACCTATCCTACGGACACTTTCAGCTTTGGAACGCAAACGCAGACCGTCACCAACCCGGATGGCACCCAGACCACGAGTTTGTATGATTCGGATCTGGGCATTACTTTTGTAGGGACGGATGATTCTGCGGGAGAGCTAAAGACCGTCGCAGGTCCAGACCAATCAATTTTTGAAGTGGAAAGTATCGTTGGAGGTGGCTCGACAAGCGGAGCTACAGTGACTCTAATAACGCTCGCCAAAGCATATCCTAAGGGTACTTTCAGCTTTGGAACGCAAACGAAGACCGTCACCAATCCGGATGGCACAACGACAGAGACTTTATTTGATGCCGATCTTGGTGTGAACTTCGTAGGTACCACAGACGCGCAGGGGCAGCTAAAGACCGTCGCAGGTCCAGACAATTCAAATTTTGAGGTGATAAGTATCGTCGGGGGTGGTTCGACGAGCGGCGCCACAGTGACCTTAACATCACTGGCTACGTCTCCGATTACCATGACGGCCAATATTGAACTGGGCACTACTGGAAAATTAGGTGAATGGATCGTGACAGGAACAAGTGCTGGGGTGGCCGGCGAGATGTGGGAAGGAACATCGCCGTCTACGATTATACAACCGACCTTCTTTTTTGATAACAGGGGCGACGCTTATGTGATCACAAGTACGAATCCTGTGTTAAACGGCCAAGTCCCCAACGGTAGTTATGCGGTGACCCTGACGCCGGTGAAGACAGATGCGTTAACGACGGGGACCAATACCTTGACGTTTGCGGGATATGCATTGCCTGCAGGCCAGAATGCTTATGGTAATGCCATCGTCCAGATCAACGGGCCTAATGGTACAGGACTTGTGGGCGAAGAAACGGTGGGAGGCATTCTCCATGAGCTTAATTCCCCGTATTATTTTCAGGTCATCACACTGGACGCCCAAGCGGCTTCAGGAATACAGACTCTTACGATCGAACAGATCACAAATCCTACGGGAGGCCAAGAACAACAGGCCGGAGATACTTTCTTGGTGAATCGGCTATTTTCTAATGGGCAAACTCCCCAGGCGCCGGCACCCAACACTGATATGCCCGTCATAGGACTGGTGACGGATTATAAGGCCTCTCTCGATCCTTCCGGCGGCCATGAAACATTTACCGTCAATGGCAGTTCATTTATCGGGCAATATGAATCCGGTGGCGGTATTCCGGACATTGTCTTTTCAGCAGATTCTAACGCGCCATCGAGTTTTAATGGTCAACCGTATTTTGTGCGCAGCTACGTTTCAACCACCCAAAAGATAATTTTGGATCCTGAAGACGGCAATGCGCCACCCACGGACTCCGTGAAAGACACCCTCATCACCAATGCGCAGGGCCAGCAGCAATGGCAGATCAATGTGTCGGGCCTGCAATTGTTCCAGGACTATACCGGTTCGCCGTATCCGTCCAACATAGGATTGGCCAAAGATGCACAGGGCCACAACTATTATCTCTCCTCAAGTACAAGCGAGGTGGGATCTTTGGTACGGGCTGTGGCCATCACTCCACTGCAGGCCGCTGAGGTTCCACAATCTTCCCAGCTTCTCGTCAATGTGACGCTTCATTCAAATCCCACGACCGATGATCCTTACGGGCCCTCGCTGACCCTTGCAGACGGCCAACTTTGGTCTTATGGTGATCTGGACCCAACCAAGCCGCTAGGTATCATCATTGCATCGCCGATTTCTGGAGGTCAGAACCATGCCTATCGGGTGATACCGCAGGCGAATGGATTGGATAGTTTAAAGTTGTTGGACTCTCCGGAAAATCCTATCCAATTTGTGAATCCTCCGTATGAGATGGGTAATGTATGGACATTTTCTGTGGTGAGTATAGGTAACAGCCAGCAAACGGTGTATACGGCTCCAGTTGATCTTGAAGATCCCCGACAACTTCCTCACTACGGGGAAAAAATCGACGGCACGCCTGTATATATTTCATATTCTCAGCGTAATCCATTGGGCGCTTCGGCAGAGGTCACACCATTGCAGCCCCAAACGGACAATCCATTGATTGGTAACATCAAGATTGGTCTGCAATTAACCCTTACCTCGAGCGGCTCTTCCCAACAGAACTGGAGCGATCAATACGGTGCCACTTATGTGGATTATCAAACCTCTCCGGTGTTTTCCCCTACCGAGCCCGCGGACATTCTGACCGAATTGACTCCTGGAACATCAGATGTTGCTGGTTATTATTTTGTTATCCCTAATAATGCTGGTTCAGCAATTACCCCTAACGCGGATAACCTCGAACAGATTAAAAGCACGCCCATTCCAGTCATGTCTACAGTGAGACAAGATATTAATGGGCAGCAAGAGGCCATTACCTATCAAACGGCACAAGGGCAATTCACCGGCATACATCTCAAAGCCGATCCCTATGACGCTCAAGTCATAGATTCCAAAGGGGACATTGCAGAAGCTTTTGCGGTGCCAGGCCCTAACGGCACGACCACCATGGATTTGATCGTCATATCCGAAGGAACATCAAGTCCTGAATTTACCGGGAAATTTATTGATGTAAATAATTTCTATAATATTGGAGCCACCGCAGGAGCGTATCCTGATCTAGGCGTCTATTCTTCCAAGGATGCGACTCCAGGAAACCCCACGCCGTATTACGGCCCGACTTATCTTGGACTAAAGTTGCAGGGAGGACAGGTGCCGCTAGAGGTAAGTTCTTTTCTCCAAGATGGAGAACATGCCTATTTAGTCAACCCTGTCCAAGGTTCACCCAATGATTTTGATCTCAGGGAGCTGTCGACCCAACATGCGATTGTGGTTTCGGCACCCAAACAGCAGTCCAATGGATTATGGACAAGCACAGGCTCAACGGGGAATACCTTCACCGGTCAAGGAAGCCAAGGTGTAGAAGCAACCCCCTTTGTTCCTAACCCATTTAATAATGCGCCACAAGTCATGCGTTCAGGTAAAGACCTGTATCTGGTCGATTACAATTCCGCCAATCAAAAAGACGGCACTGTATCTTTGTTGCCCATTACATTCAAAGATATAGCGTTTGCAAGGCCGGAAATCGGTGAGAATAATACAACCAATATTATCCATCCTCACGCAATGGAGAATATTACGCCCAAGCTTCATGGGGCGGGCTTGCCTTTGGATTTTGATCAAAAACATCATGGCACTTGGCCAGATGGGACAAAGGCTCCGTGGGATCCTGCTCAAATCACATCCAAGCATGTCAACACCGGTGGTATCGACTTGAATGCCACGCTCAACTTGGAATTGCAAAACGCCGGTTCGGAAATCAAGCTGCATGTGGACGCGGCCATGCTCAAGCAGTTGGAAAATGTGACGGGCTTTACATCAACGGTGACCTATATGCGCCCGTTGACCAATGTCCGGGCATTTTTAGGAATCTAAGAAGCCAAAGGAACGCCCCGCTCGTCATAAAGGGGGCGTTCCTATTTATTTGACAATGGCCAAACATTGGTTATAATACAACGCTTTAAACGTAATAACTGGATCCCCGCTTTCGCGGGGATGACAATGAAAAAGGAGTAAGGATCCGTAATGTTAGAAGTTAAAGTCAACGACAAGAACAGTTTTGAAAAAGCGATGCGTTTATTCAAGAAGCAATGCCAAAAAGACGGCTTTTTGGTGGAACTCAAAGAGCGTCGTTTTTATTCCAAGCCTTCCGAACGCAAACGCAAAAAAGGTAAGAGATAAAATACCTTCCTAAAGTCTTCACCTCTTTATGATCAAGGTCAAGCGCGCGTTAATTTCCGTTTCCGACAAAACCGGTTTGGTGGATTTCGCCAAGGGT
>Ga0206958_1035_pt1 | contig 41032 bp, 36 predicted proteins | sample Alteio_BWOrgHeat_33_FD_152968 | JGI IMG/M metagenome (GOLD analysis project Ga0206958, IMG submission 152968) | Enriched cells from forest soil in Barre Woods Harvard Forest LTER site, Petersham, Massachusetts, United States -... | ecosystem: Environmental > Terrestrial > Soil > Temperate forest >... | reverse complement strand
TCGCGGCAGCTTCAGCGGCCAAAGCTATCTCCTCCAGGTTGCGCAGGGAACTGGCGGCAAAGCCTTCTATCAAGGCACAGGCAACCCGGTCTCCCTCGCTCCGTTCCTTAAGCAATTCCAGGACGCCATCGCGGAAAGCTATGTCGCCACTTTCCCCGTCGAGGGCAACAAGAAGATGGTCAGCTTCAAGGCATCCACCGATCTTCCAAAAACCAAAGTCACAGCCCCTGATCAGATCCGTCCAGGCACTGTCGTTCTCTCGCAGTAATCCCCGCTCACATGCAGTTGCCCATCCCTTTTCGGCTCGTATCGAAAAGGGATGGCATAGATCTCTCCAAACATGCTGCACGCCTACTTCAACAAGTCCTTCTGATACTCCGGATGGTTTGCGCGTGCCAGCCTTACTGCATTGGCAGCAGCCTGCTTCGCCTCCTCCATACGGCCCGAAGCAAGCAGAACCTGGCCAAGCACATGGTTCACCTCGGCCGAATCGGGTGCCTCTTGAGCGGCCCGTTGTGCGAGCGCAAGTGCCTCAGGTACGCGATGCTGTGCCAGCATGACGTTTGCCTGGCTATCGTCAGTCTGTGCTGCCAGCAGTGGCACATCAAACGTTCCGCGATAGACCAGAGTTATACCCTCAATCTCGTCGTCGGGTTTCCGTTGACGAAACGTTTCATAAGGATTCAGAGAATCCGGTCCCCACAGATGACCCTCCACCTGTGCTGAACTGAGAAAAAATGTTCCTGACAACACCGGAGAAATCGACGGAGAGGGTACGCCCACCGCGTGCGAAAATCCGGTCATCAGCCTCTTACACGGAATTCCGTAGTACGCCGGGTCCACATAGGGATTGTCATAGACAATCCAGCAATCCGAGGCTGGATGCTCGTCCAGGTAGCGTCGGGTCCACTTCAACCCCTGTCCCCAGTCATCATCAGCGTCTGTGACCAGACGGTATGTTCGCGAGGGCCCTCCCGCTATCTCGTTTGAATAAGCGAGGAAATCCGGAAACGCATGCAACGACGAGATCACGTCGAAAAGAAGCAATGCAGCAATCGCAACTCTTCCGATCATCGAACGGCTGGCGATCGATGCAGCTACCGCGCCTGCGATTACGATGCAAAACGGAAAGATCGGCATAAGATGACGAACACCCATGTTGAGCATCGAAAAGATCGCTGTCAGCATGAAAAAAGCAGCAGGAACCGTCATAAACAGGAACTCACGTCTCCGTCCTGAGGTGCGCGCAAACGGAGCCGCCACCAGAAGAACCAGCAGCGCAAGCGTTGACTTGATAAGGAACACAGCCGGGAAGAAAAACCACTGTCCCGAAGCAAAGTGTCGGCCCAGAACGAACGCAGGCCGCTGGCTCGGGATTATTAGAATATCCACCCAGCCGTAGAGATAAGCCTCGGGCAGGATATGGTGCCGAGCAAAGAACAGGATCAGGTTTCGCTGCAAAGCATGAGTCATTCCATTCGCATAAAACGCAAGCGGCGGAACGATCTGTGACCCGCCGGGACGTGCCGCAAATCGAAAGCCGTAAATCGTCCAGATAATCGCGTATGTCACCAGCAGAATCGTCCCTAGGGCGACCGTCAGTTGCAACAATCGATGGCGGCGTTCTCTTTGCGCTGGCAGTAAGTCGCAGGTTGAGAACATCTCAATCAGGGAGAGAAGAAAAAGAATTGGAAGTACGAGAATGCCGGAATGCTTGGTCACGATTGCCAGCCCCGTCGCTAGCGCGCACAACCCCAGTCGCGCTGGCGTTGGCCTCTTCACATAGCGGTAAAAGCTGTACACCGACGCAAAAAACATACATGCCAGTGGAACGTCTGTCGTGATCAAAGCGCCATTGGCCAGCAACACTGGTTCGAAGACGAAAAGCCCAAGCGCAAAGATCGCAGCCAGATCGCCAAACATCTCACGTCCCGCGAAAAAGACCAGCAAGGCAAGCAGAAGACTGAAGAGAGCGATTGACATCCGCGCTCGAATCAAAATCGCGTCTGCGTCTCCGCTGTAAAGCTGTTGTTCTCCATTGATAAGATCCTGAGGCTTGAAAAATGGAATGGGAATCGGATCGGGCTCTTTCTGCCCCATGTTGAGAACCGGCGCCGACGCAATCAGTTTGGCAAGCGGAGGATGCTCGGGATTCCGCCCGAAATCTCCATGCTTCCAATACTCCTGACCAGCAAAAAGATGGGTAGCTTCATCAAAAACCTGCGACTCCTGGCGTACCGACGTAAACAGAAGAGTCGCAAGAACAACCAGTAACGCAACAACGATCACCCAAGTGAGTAAAGGCGAAGGAAGTAGTCTGTCCGTTCTCGTCATTGGTGGAGGCATGAACGGTCCTCAGCAAAAAGTCTAAAGTCGCACACCTGCAGCACCGTAAATCTCGACAATATACTTCATATCCCGCAACCCCTCTTCGCCCGAACTCTTCGGTCTCTTATTTCCGAGCACGCACTCCGAAAAGTGATCCGCCTCCCGCGTAAACTGCATCGGGTCCTTTTCGGTATTCGCCTCATCGAGAGTGAGCCCGGGTGCGTTCACCCGCAACCGCATCCCGTCATAGTTGAAGCCGGGCTCCATCGTCATCGTTCCCTTTGACCCAAACACCTTGAAATAACCCGGCATCTGCGCGCCGTACGTGCAGCTGCCCACACACAAAGCACCCGATGGAAACTTCGTTGTCCACGTTACATTCTCTTCAACCGTAGCGAATCTCCCATCCTGATCCACCGTCGAAACCGTCCCAGTAAACCCTACCGGCTCTTCGCCCGTCAGATAACGCGACGCATTCAAAACGTAAATTCCCACATCGAACAGCGATCCTCCGCCCGCAAGCGTCTTGTTCAATCGCCACGCCCCGGGAGCCGCATCGAACCCGAACGCTCCGTTAATGACCTCCACTCGTCCAAGTGCGCCATCGCGAATCAGCTTGACCGCCTTCAAATGCGTAGGCTCATAGTGCAGCCGGTAAGCAATCATCAGCTTCACGTTCGCCGCCTTGCACGCCGCAATCATGTCCTCGGCCTCTTTCACCGTCGTCGACATCGGCTTCTCGCACAACACATGCTTGCCCGCCTTCGCGGACCGGATCGTATACTCCGCATGCATGCTGTTCGGCAGCGCAACATACACGGCATCGATCGCCTTGTTGTCGCGAAACTTATCCATATCCTCATAGCTGTAGATGGAGCTCGTCGGGACTCCATACTGTGCCGCAAGCCGCTCGGCCTTATCCCGATGCCCGCTCACCAGCCCCGTAATCTTCGAGTTCGAACTCGCCAAAACTCCGCGCATAAAGTGGTCGGCAATCGTCCCGAGCCCAATGACACAGTACCCGACCTTCTTCTCTCCGCCTTGAGCCAAACCCACCGATGGCAGCATCCGAGCCGCCAACCCCATCGCTCCTAACCGCCCAAACTCTCGTCGAGAAACCCTCATTCCATACCTCCGAATCTCCCTGCAATCCTAACCCAGTACTCGCAGTGTCCCTCCAAAAACCATTCGCCCAGGAACGGAGCCGGTTGCGCTCATAAACCCGTCACTGACCGGTGGATAGATTTTAGAAAACCGCTGATTTGAGAGATAAATAGACTATTTTGGGCTGTCTAGGAATTTCTCGATTTCTGTGCATTTCTTAAACGCGAGACTACAGGGACAATTTCATAGGCTTAGAGATGTGCCCCAAGCTCATGCAGTATTCGGTGACCAGCGCGATTTCTGGCTTTGGCGCGTTAGGAGTGAGCTGGGAGTAAAGCATACTCCGCGCGATGGACGGATCAAGAACACATTGTGGTGTCACCGCCTTTGACTAGCGACCGGAGGGCACCGCGAATCGGCTCCTTCACCGGTTCCAGTTCTCCGTGCAAATCCCGCGCGAGATGCATAATGCTGAAATACGGGCGAGACTCCACCTCGATCAATATCTCCGTTTCATCGTCAAGCTCAATCGATATATAGATATTGTGGGATTGTGGGAAGGGCTCTTCCAGACATACCCGACGAATTCGTTTACCCGTCGCCTCGCTAATCTCCAACACTGCGCGCTTTGTTTTATTCATGGCTCTGCGTTCCTTCTCTGGCCAGCCAATGCGGTGGCCCCAGCATTCCGTCTGCGCACTTGTACAAGCCGTAAAGTTCTAGTCCCAAAGCGCGTGCAATTCGGTCAATCCTGCTTATCGAATAGTTGGTAATGGCGTCGCTTTGTCTCCACCCGCCGAATCCATTGGGCACAAACCTCTCTTCGTTTCGCCAGTTGATCCGGAGTCAGCCCTTTCTCTGTCCGCAACTGGCAGACAGCGGTCCCAAGACAGCGGCCATGCTCCTGCTTATAGCGTTCAAAGGTCTCTCCATCCACGTGTTCGTCATGAATTCAAACCCCTGTCGTCAACGGAACGCCTTGTCCACGTCTGAGCAGCAAGCTCGTTACTCTGCTGTCGGGCAAAGAACCTCGGCCCTGCGTACAGGTTCGTCCGTCAAGAAGCTTTTTCGAGTGATGTAGCGCGCCAGGCAGCGCTCGGTGACACCGCCCAACCCGGTGCTCAACTCTTCGTGCGAGATGTCGGCGCGCAACAATTCAATCTGCGTGGGCAAGTTATTGCGAAAGTCCGATTTCATGGCAGACCTCTGAAATGGAGAGAGCTTTTTAGAAACAAGGATTTGCGTAGGCGCACAAAGGTGCGTCGTCGCGGGCTATAGTTGAACCGGGACCACTACTTGAGGGGATGGTAACAGAAATAGGTGTCTGAGACAACTATAAAAAATGAAGATAAGATTGACGACTGGGTTTCGCAGGTCGAGGCGGCGCGGATTCGCGGTGTATCGAAGCAGGCCATCGCCAAGTTGATTGCGCGGAAGCGCTTGTCAGCTCGTGAAATTGGTGGCCGCATGCTAGTGCGGCGATCAGAGGTAGAAGCCTTCGTGCCAATGCCAATCGGTCGCCCCCGCAAGAAGGGTGTTCCTAAAAAGAAGGCCGCACGCAAAAAGCAGACGGATTAAGCCGCCTAAATTGTAGATAGAACCTGCTAACGACCAAAAAAATGCACATCGCCATCTCGTTACGACGATTCACCACGTAAAAGCCCAGTTTTCGAGCACCCCCACAACGCCAGCAAAACAAAGGCCCCGGGTCTCCCCGGGGCCAATTATTTTTTTTTGCGTAACAAACGGTTTAGTACATGCCGTCCATGCCGCCGCCGTGCTGATGTCCGCCTGCAGGAGCTTCCTTCTTATCAGGAATCTCCGAGATCATCGCCTCAGTCGTCAGCATCAAGCCAGCGATCGAAGCCGCATTCTGCAGGGCAGTCCGCGTAACTTTCGTAGGATCGATGACACCGGCCTTCACCAGGTCCTCGTAGACGTTCGTCCCGGCGTTGTAGCCGTAGTTGTTGTCCTTCGAGTCATGGATTTTGCCGATGACCACTGCGCCCTCTTCGCCCGCGTTCGAGACGATCATGCGCAACGGCTCCTCAAGTGCGCGACGGATGATCGAAGCACCGATCTTTTCATCGCCCTCAAGGCCCTTGATCACATCCTCAACAGCAGCTGCGCAGCGAACCAGTGCCACACCGCCGCCCGGGACGATCCCTTCCTCAACAGCAGCGCGGGTTGCATGCATCGCATCCTCAACACGAGCCTTCTTTTCCTTCATCTCGGTCTCGGTCGCCGCACCAACCTTGATCACTGCAACGCCGCCAACCAGCTTGGCCAAACGCTCCTGCAGCTTCTCACGGTCGTAGTCGGAGGTGGTCTTCTCGATCTGCGCGCGAATCTCCTTCACGCGACCTTCGACGTCGCCATCCTTGCCGCCGCCATCAACGATGGTGGTGTTGTCCTTGTCGATCGTCACGCGCTTCGCAGTGCCAAGGTCTTCGATCTTCACGCCCTCGAGCTTGATGCCGAGGTCTTCTGTGATCGCCTTGCCACCGGTCAGAACTGCGATGTCCTGAAGCATAGCCTTGCGACGATCGCCGAAACCAGGAGCCTTCACAGCAGCCACATTCAATGTGCCACGCAGCTTGTTGACCACGAGAGTCGCGAGCGCTTCGCCGTCCACATCCTCAGCAATGATCACGAGCGGCTTCGCCGTACGCGCAATCTGCTCGAGCAAGGGAAGCAGGTCCTTCATCGACGAGATCTTCTTCTCGTAGATCAGGATGTAAGGATTCTCCTGGGCAACTTCCATCCGCTCAGCATCCGTTACGAAGTAAGGCGACAAGTAGCCGCGGTCGAACTGCATTCCCTCGACCACATCCAGCTGCGTCTCCATCGTGCGCGACTCTTCAACGGTGATCACGCCGTCTTTGCCGACCTTCTTCATCGCCTCGGCAATAATCGTGCCGATCTGCGCATCTGAGTTGGCCGAGATCGTTCCAACCTGGGCAATCATATCGCCCGAAACCGGCTTCGAGAGCTTGCTCAGCGCTCCGCCAACTGGCTGTCCATTGTCATCGCGCTTTCCGATGATAGCGTCAACAGCCTTATCAATACCGCGCTTCAACGCCATGGGGTTCGCACCGGCAGCCACTGTCTTCACGCCCTCGCGATAGATCGCCTGGGCCAGAACGGTGGCAGTGGTCGTGCCGTCGCCGGCCACATCCGAGGTCTTCGAAGCAACCTCACGAACCATCTGCGCGCCCATATTTTCCAGCGCATTCGACAGCTCGATCTCCTTGGCAACGGTAACGCCGTCCTTGGTGATCGTCGGCGAACCGAACTTCTTCTCAATAACTACATTGCGACCCTTCGGTCCGAGCGTCACCTTCACCGCGTCGGCGAGGATGTTAACGCCGCGCAGAATAGCCTGACGCGAATCTTCTCCATGCAGAATCTGCTTTGCCATTTTCTTACTCCTGTTACCGGCTTCCTAACCGGCCAAATTTTGGTTTAGATAAAGCGCGCGAAGCGCCAAAAATTGCCGCGTAGCGGTGTTCGCTGCAGCAATGCCTACTTGAGGACGCCCAGCACTTCCTCTTCACGCATGATCAGGAACTCATCCCCATCCAGCTTGATCTCGGTGCCCGAGTACTTGCCAAACAGAATCTTGTCGCCAGCTTTGACGTCGAGCGGAAACACCTTGCCCTCGTCATTCGACTTTCCCTTGCCGACAGAAATCACTTCACCTTGCTGCGGCTTCTCTTTTGCAGAATCCGGGATGATGATGCCGCCTATCTTGCTCTCGCCCTCTTCAATGCGCCGGACCAGGATCCGGTCGTGCAGCGGTGTAAACGATGTCTTCGCCATTGCTTTGCATCTCCTTGTTCAAATTGCTGTTACATGGTGGCGAACGGAGATCCTCCGTCCGCGTGGTTGCGCAGCTAAGTCCGGCTTGCAACCGGAACCCGCCACAGAATGCTTGGGGAAGCCGTCAAATCGCCGTGGACCCGGGAACTTAAGGCCCAAGCTCACCGAGCAAGGCCCGATTAGCACTCACGTCTCCCGATTGCTAACAATAGGCCACCAAGGACTTCGATGTCAAATCTCCAGTGTGAAATCTGAGTGAAAGTCACGCAAGCCTTACTCTCCACTACAATCTGGGTCGCAATCTTCGCGAAACATCGTAAAATGGAGACTATGCAGCTCCGCCGCACCCATCGACTCGCACTTCTCTTTAGCTTCGCCTTGGTTACCTGTATCCCAGCTCTTTCTCAGGACGCCCCTGTCAAGCATGGCCGCAAGTACAAGGCTCCCCCCGCAACTTCGCGCATCGAAGTTACAGTCCTGAAGAAGTTTAATGGCAAGCCAATCAGTAACGCTGCCGTCATCTTCGACGCGACCCTCGATGGCAAGGATCAGGGGGGCCTCGAAGTCAAAACCGACCCTGAGGGCAAGGCGTCCATTGATGTCATTCCTACCGGCAGTACCGTGCGGGTTCAGGTCATTGCCTCGGGTTTTGCTACCTTCGCTGAGGAGTATGTGGTCGTTGAGCCTACCCGCACGATCGAGGTCTCGATGATTCGCCCGCAGGAGCAACTTTCGTCCTATCAGGACAACGAGGGTAAATCCTCATCGAGAAAGCCAGGGGTTCAGGAGCCGGTTCGCCCCAAAACCCAGGCACAGCCTCAAACTACGGCTCCTTCAGCACCGCAATCAACACCTCAGCAGCCTCCAACCACGCCTCAGCAATAATCGTTATTCGTGCTCATGCTATTGATCTATGGATAAGCTGCTCAAGGGTAAGACCGTGCTCGTCACCGGAGCGGCCAAACGTATCGGCCGCGCCATCGCTCTCGCACTCGCAGAACGCGGGGCTAATGTTGCCATAACGTACCTTGTCTCACAGCTTGAAGCCGAAGATACAGTCCGCGATCTCGTAGCCCACGATGTTGATGCATTCGCTGCCCGCTGCGACCTCCGCGATCCCGAGAGCATTCAGGAGACAATGGCCTCGGTCATCGAAGAGTTCGGTCAGCTCGATCTCCTCGTCAACAATGCAGGTATCTTTGAGTCCGAGGCCCTCGAAAAAATCTCAGCCGACCAGTGGGACGCGATGTTTGCCACCAACACCCGTGCGCCCTTTCTGATGGCCAAAGCTGCCTACCCTCACCTGAAAGCCAGCCGCGGCCGCATTCTCAATATCGGCTCCCTGGGAGGCCTCCACCCATGGGCGACCCATGCTCATTACTGCACCTCCAAAGCTGCCCTGCACATGCTCTCGCAGACGATGGCCAAAGCCTGGGCTCCCGAGATCAGCGTCAACTGTATTGCTCCCGGCATGATCGTCCAGGGTGAGGTCGAGGAAGCCTACGAGCACTTTGCCCGCAAAACACCCATGCAGCGCAATGGCACTGCCCAGGACGTAGCCGCTGCGGCGATCTTCTTTGCCACAGCCCCTCACTTCATCACCGGCCAGCTTCTTGCGGTAGACGGTGGCCTCGGGCTTTAGTCCGCGACCGGCTTACCGTCCCGTCAACCTCTGCCACCAGCTCTTTGGCTTCAAATTGTTATAGAGATTCAGCGGTTCCGGTTGCGGTTGCAATGGTTTTCCCATAAACGCAGCCAGGGGGTTCGATACGCACAACAGATGGGCATAATCCGGCCCATACCTCTGCGCCACTACCTCGAACGCTTCATTCATCAATGGTGGTCGCGAAGTCATATTGTGTGCGTCCGTCGCCAGAAAATTTACCCAGCGATTGGCGAGCAGATCGTGCGCCATGCGCTCGGCACGCTTTCCCATGCGACCCACAACCGAACCGCAAGTCACCTGCACCAGCACCCCTCCACGCAACCAATCCATCATCCGGGCACGGTCACTCTGTAGCGTCGCATTGCGTTCCGGATGGGTCAGAATCGGCGTCAGCCCCGCAAGCTGCAGCTGGTAGAAAGTCTCTGTCATCCCCGGTGAAATCCCGTAATCAGGAAGTTCGACCAGCAGATATCCCAACCCATTGATACTGAACTTTGCCGGATCAACTTTGGCTTCTTCAATGTTCTCCCAGGACATGTGAAAATCGCATCCGCGCCCCAGCTTCAGCGCGATGGCCTCGCGATCCAGAACCCGCTGCAACTCAGCAATCTTGGCATCTATCTCATGAGGCTCGTACGAATATGTGCCATTTGCATGAGGAGAACAAACGACATGGGAGATACCATCGGAAGCGGCGAGCCTGGCCATGGCCAACGAGGTATCAAGATCGGACGCACCATCGTCCATGTCCCACAGAAGGTGATGGTGAATATCGATCATTTCCCAGCTAGAGTAACACTCGCCTACCGCGCATTCGCCAGAGATTCAGCCATCGCCTTGAACAGCAACAACCCATCCGCCGACCCCAGCAAAGTCTCGCTCGATCGGTCAGGATGCGGCATCATTCCCAGCACATTGCGCCCCTCACTCAACACCCCGGCAATATTCTCAAGCGACCCATTCGGATTCGCCGCCGCAGTCAACTCCCCATCGGGGGTTGCATAGCGAAATGCAATCCGGTTCTCAGCCTTCAGCCTCGCCAGTGTCTCCGCATCGCAGAAGTAGTTGCCTTCCATATGGCCTATCGGCATCTGCAGAACTTGTCCTTTGCGAAGCCCGTGTGTAAATGGCGAATCCACTGTCTCCGTACGCAAAAAGGTCTGTTTGCAGATGTAATGCTGACCGGCATTCCGCATTAGCGCGCCAGGCAATAATCCAGCCTCACACAAGATCTGGAAACCGTTACAAATTCCAAGAACCAACCCGCCATTTTTTGCGAACTTCGCAACAGACTGCATCACCGGAGCAAACTTCGCAATCGCTCCGGTCCGCAAATAATCGCCATACGCGAATCCACCCGGCACAAGGATTGCATCACACCCTTGCAAATCCTCCGAGGCATGCCATAAAAACGTGACTGGCTGACCCATGAGCGCGTCGATCACGTTATAGGTATCGTGGTCGCAATTCGAACCCGGAAATACGAGAACGCCAAACTTCATCCTTTAAAGATATCACCGGGAAAATCGCACTCTAAACCGGCGCATACACTGCATAACCACGCGGCGGGGCAGGGAACTCTGCATTCCCATCTCCATCCGTAGTTCGTTCATCCGGATGGGCAACATCATGCCCATCCCAAGCTACTGGCGCGAACTTTTGATTGTGCCACTTGGTCTTCACCGAAGTCCCCGACCATTTATCTCCCAAGTTGTTGAGCACATAAATGCATCCAGGCTGTTGCTCAATTCCGCTACGCTGCAAAATATAAAGATCTGGATCAGCATGAAGGATGCAGGCTTCTCCCCCGGCATACTTGTGGTGCGCATCAATCAGCGCGTCAATTCCATTCGGAGTTCCCGGCCGTGCTAACCCAAGATTGAAGTAGTCATACCACCAGACACACGGATACCCTTCATTCATCAAGATGAACGAATAGGCGATGTTCTTATCGTTAACGATTTCATTTTCTTTCATGTCATGGTTATCGACAAAAGTGACAGCGTTGAACGGTCGGCTCGCCACAACCGACCCGTCCGAAGTCAGGTTCCGAAGGTCATAATGCAGCGTGTCACAGACATCTTTCAGCTTGTACCGTAGCGGAAAATCAAACGCCGCAATCTGGCTATCCGTCACCGCCTTCACTCCGTCCAGCCAACCTGCAATATCTTCATGCCCAGACCAATACTCACCCACAACGAACGGTGTGAACTCCTTACCATCCCGTTCGTACCGATACTTAGCCAGCAATCCAACCATCCAGCCTCCGTACCCCTTTGCAAAATCGAAACGAAATCCATCAAACCTTAGCTCTTCAATTACCATCCGCGCGTACTCAAACATCGCCGCGTAAACTCTCGGATTGCGATGAGCCAGGTGAGGGAACCCGGCGAAATTCTCTCCCTCAATCATCACCCGCTCATATCGTGAAGGATGAAAACAGTTCCAGTCCCGGGGAAATTTTCCAGACTTGGGATTGAACTTCGTCCAGCGTTTCTGCCCGTCGATCGGATTGATCTCCTCTTCATCCGCGCCGGAGTTGTGGTTAATCACCATATCCGCATACACGCCAATCTTGTGCTCATGCAGTTTGGCGACCAGTTTCTCCAACTCCTTGCGATTGCCATAGAGAGTCTTCACGCCACCCTTCTGGTCGAAATCCCCCAGATCAAAGTAGTCGTAAGGGTCATATCCCGGCGATCGTGCCTCGGCTCCCTTGCAGATTGGCGGCAGCCAAAGCGCATTAATCCCCACCCGGCCGAGCGATTCCGCCTTTTCTGCGATAAAGTTCCACCACTCGCCCTCCTTCTGCTCCTTGATTGGCGAGTCCCAGTAAAACGCCTGCATCATTACAGCCATTAGCTATTCCCCACACACTAAAAATTTGATCGCCGAGACTCATCTCAGCATCGAAAACCAACGCTTTACGATATAGTTCTTCAACAAGTTCAGATGCCGCATAAGGACGTCAGGTTGGAATGAACATTCGAAACACCAATGCGACGGCGCATTTCAAAACCGCAGGCAATGCCCTCGTTGCATGGTGGCGCGCAGCCACGCTCGATGCTCTGATCGTCGGAATTCTCTGGCTCATCGGCCTCGAACTCATCCGCGTCCCATGGGCTCCGTTCTGGGCAATTCTCGGCGGCCTGCTTCAAATTATTCCTACCTTCGGAGGCATGGTCGCGCTCGTCGGCCCGGTCCTTGCGGTAGCCTTCAGCGGACACGACGAGTGGCGCTTGGGCCTCGTCCTCGGACTCTACGGCCTCATCGTCATACTTGAAGGTCTCGTCATCGGCCCTTACGTCCTCCACCGCACCACAAAGATTCCTTGGTGGGCTGCCTTTTTCGGTCCGATAATCCTCGGTATCCTCATTCCGTTCTGGGGGGTCCTGATCGCTCCGCCGTTACTCGCAGTTATCTTTGCCTTCCGCAAACCACCGCCCCCACCTCGCCAGACACCGCCGCCGCCCCCTGGCGGAATAACTCACCCAAGCTTGTAGCGAGTCTCTGCCAGCCGATAGAGCGGCCGCCACACCAGCCGATTGATCGTTACCACCATCAATGCCATCACAATCGTTGCCAGTAGCAGAATCTGAAACTGTCCGCTGTCCGTTGCTGCGCTGATCGTCGCACCAAGCCCGGTCGTCTGAAGCGTCTGGTTCTTCAGATGGAAGTACTCCGCAACAATACTCGCATTCCACGCTCCACCCGACGCTGTGACCAAACCTGTAATCAGAAACGGGAAGATTCCAGGCAAAATTACCGTCTTCCATCGCTGAGCTGTCGTGAAATGAAAAAGCTTCGCGACCTCCTTCAAATCGGAAGGAATCGCCATCGCACCTGCAATTACATTGAACAGGATGTACCACTGCGTCCCCAACAGCATCAGCGCAATCGACCCAACCCCCATTCCGCCGCCAATCCGTACCAAGGCAATTAGGAGAACGGGGAACAGAGCCGTCGCCGGAACCGAAGCCGCAATCTGCGCGATAGGCTGCGCCAGCCGTGCGAGCCGGGGATGAAAACCAATGGCGACACCCACCGGAATCGTCCACAATGCCGCAAGTACAAGTGATACGTTGACACGTAAAAACGTCGCCATCGCGCCTTTCATAATTTGACCAAACTGCGAGACATGCACCTCTCGCAGTAGCAGCAACGCCTGCCATGCTGCATAGATGGCAACCACCGCGATAACCAGCAATACCGTTCCTCGCAGCCAGGCAAACCCGCCGTTTCTCGGATTCAAACGCTTCGCAGCAGGCGCTTCCTGCGCTATTGAATCTCTGCGGTCCCGGGCTAGCCGGCGATATACGCTTTCACCCAGCGGCACTACAGTGCGATCCCGCAGCGATCGAAGTCCGCGCGAGTGCTGCAGCAGATGAAGCAAAGGTGAGCGCACCCGCGTCCCACTCTCGACCTGTTCAAACTTAAATTTATCGCTCCAGGCAATTATCGGCCGCCAGATCAGCTGATCGGTCGCAACGATAATCGCGATCATCGTCAACAATCCCCAAGTAATTGCTGCATAATTTCCGGTTCCCGCCGCAGTCTGCAGATAGGAACCCAACCCCGGTAGCCGAAAATCCCGACTCCCTAATACGAACATCTCGCAGGCCATCAGAAAGAACCACCCGCCGGCGACCGACACCATCGAGTTCCACACCAGCCCAATCGCCGAGTAGGGAAGCTCAAGCTGCACCAGCCGCTGCAGCCGAGAAAAATGATAGATACTTGCTGCCTCCGACAGCTCTCGCGGAATGCTCTTGATCGACGAATAAAAGCTGAAGGCCATATTCCACACCTGGCCAGTAAAGATCAGCACAATCGCGCCCATCTCCACGCCAATCTGTCGTGTCGGAAACAGAGCCACCATCGCCAACATTACGCCAGGCAAGAAGCTCAATACCGGAATCGATTGCAGAATATCCAGTCCCGCAATCATCAGCGCTTCAATCCGTTTGTTATAAGCCGCAATATACCCATAGGCAATCGCAAAAATCAGGCTTAGAAGGTACGCCAACCCAATCCGTACGATCGAATAAAACGCATACAACGGCAGCGCTCGCGGGCTCTGCGAGATGACAATCTCCGGCTGGGCACCCCCAAACCAATACTTCGCGATGTAAACCACGCCGTAAAAGCACGCCAACCCAATTCCTGCGACGCACATATCCAGCACAAACGGCCATGTTCGTTGCAACACCTGAGACCGCGCCAGTGTCTCCCGGCCGGGAATGTTGCTGAAGTTAACTGGCAGCTGAATCATGCATCGATCTCCGAAATAGTTACGCCCGTAGTCTCATGACTCAGCTTCTCTGGTTGAATGAACCTCCTCCGCGAAGCATCAAAATCGAACAGTTCCGCATAACGGCCCCAGTTAATTGCAGTCTCTAGTTGCCGCAAAGTCTCTTCCTCGCTGAACTGCTCATCGAGTACATCGTGGAAGAATTCTTCCGGAACGCTGCGATCGCTCTTCGACTCGATAGCGCGAACAATCTGCCGCAGCAGCAACACATTTTCCATCGCGGCCGTGCGGAACAACTCTTTCTGCCGCAGAATCTCCGAGTTCGCATACTCAGCCCCGGTAGGCGTTATCTCCGCATCGCCTTCGGTGACCTTCAAAAATCCCAGCAACTGGGCAGCGTCCACAATCGGCAGCAAGTCGTCGATCTCGAACGCCAGATCATCCGCCAGCCTGTAAATATCATCCTTCCCGTTGTGATCCAGCAGGATCTCAAGAAGACCCGCAATACCTCCGGGGCGTGCATGCGGCAGCATCTGATAGTGCATCTCCCTCTGATCGCGCACGGTCTTCCCGGTAGCCGTTTGGGGCAGAGCTGGAGGCTGTGCATCCGGCTGTGTGAGTACTTTGTAGATGTAGTCCACGAGCTGCGTAAACGCTGTCGCCTTACGGTCTCTCGGATGTTGGAGGGCGACACGAAAATCTGTCCGCACATGTCCCGGGTTGCGCCCCAGCACGATAATTCGGTCCGCCAACAGGACTGCCTCTTCAATATTGTGCGTCACCAGAAAAATCGCTTGAGTCGGAATCGTCTTGTTCTGCCATAACTCCAATAGTTCGCTGCGCAGGTTCTCCGCCGTCAGTACATCCAGCGCGGAAAACGGTTCGTCCATAAACAAGACCTCCGGCTCTACGACAAGTGCCCGCGCAAATCCCACACGTTGCCGCATTCCGCCAGAAAGTTCCTTCGGATAGGCAGCCTGAAATCCGTCCAGACCGACCGTATCCAGGATCTTCAAGCTCCGTTTGCGTCTCTCGGCAGGCTCCATCCCGCGTGCCTTTAACGGGGCTTCCACATTTTCCAAAACCGTAAGCCACGGAAACAGCGCAAAACTCTGGAACACAATCGAGACATTCACATCAGCCGTTGCAATCGGCTGCTCGTGCCAGTACACCTCACCCGCAGAAGGCACAGACAAGCCCGTCAACATGCGCAGAAGCGTGGATTTCCCTGACCCCGATGGCCCAAGCAACGCGACAATCTCTCCCGCAGTAATCGAAAGATCCGTCGGCGAAATGACCTGGATCCGGTTCTCGCTCGGCTGCGCGTAGTACTTCTCAACTCGTTCGGCGCGTATGATGGCTGGTTGCATAAGCTTTTTTTCGTAATAAAGTTAGCGTTCTCTAGGAATTGTGGTGGTTTGTCCAGCAACCAACTCTTCGCTCAGCGTATCATTAGTATGTAGGCATATCGCTTGCCGAGGACGCGGACGTAACACTTTAAAACTGAACTTTTACCTTCAACTTTTGGGGATATTCGGAAATGGCAGATTCAAGCACCGCCTCCACATCAAAACCTAAGGTACTCGTTGCCGACGACGAGCAGGTCATCGCAAACACACTCGCGATCATCCTGAATCAGGCGGGCTTTGACGCACGCGCTGTCTTCAGCGGAGAAAAAGCAGTCGAGTTACTCGATAGCTTTCAGCCCGATATGCTCATCAGCGACGTTATCATGACGGGAATGACTGGCATCGAAGCATCCATTATCACTCGCAGCAGATTGCCGAAATGTAAGATTCTTCTCTTCTCCGGTCAGGCTGCTACCGCCGATCTTCTCGAAAAGGCCCGGACGCAGGGACACGAGTTTGAAATCCTTGCCAAGCCAGTTCATCCAACTGATCTGCTGGCGAAACTCCGCGGTTAAGTTACTCCCATTGAGCACGGTCGGCAGAACTCCTGCCGCGCCGCCTGTTCACCGCGCGTCGGCTGCCCTTGCATCAGCGCGCAGTCTTTCTTTCACCTTTACGGCGGGAACCCCTGCGTACACACTCCAGGCCTCCAGGTTTCGCGTCGCAACCGAACCGAGCCCAAGCACCGCACCTTCACCTAAATTCACTCCTGGTGCCACCGAAGCACGAGCGCAAACCCAACTGTAAGCTCCCAGGTTCATTGCATAGGCAAGCAGCGGAAATCCCGGATCGTCATAATTGTGCGTCGCTCCGCACAAATAAGCATCCTGCGACAGAATTGCATGCGATCCCAGGGTCACTGGAGCGGGGTTGTAGATCTCTACCCCATCCGCCGCCGTTACCTGGTCCGAACAGATCAAATTCCAGGGAGCCCACACTTTCGATTGAGGGTAGAAATGGCAATTCATCCCTATCTTTGCCCCAAAAAGTCGCAAAAGAAACGATCTCCAGGAATGTAACGGTCGTGGTGACATTCGATAAAAAATCGCCCAGCAAATATTCCAGTTCAGTCGTCGCAGCCGGTCTCGCAATGAAAACGCTGGCCGAAGATAAGGGTCGACGGCCGTCTCCTCCGAAATATGTTCCGCCGCGTTGTAGTAAATCTCTTTTGGCATCGACTTATGTGCTTACCTCTGTACCAACTTCCGTTGGAGTCAGAACCGTAGCCGTTCCAAACAATCGGATAATGGCCTTCGCATTCTCTCGCATGTCATAGCGGCTATGGAAGCAGCGATGCGCAAGCTCCGCCATGTGTCGTTTTTCTTGAGGAGTCATGCCGATCCAACGCTGTAATAGCCGCAAAGTTCCCTCAGCTGTATCCAACTCCATCAATCCCGCACCATCCGCAGCGATATCTTCTGCAATATTCACTTTGTCTGCCAGCAACACCGGCTTTCCGCACGCCAAAGCTTCTGCCACCGCAATCCCAAAGTTCTCCTGATGCGAAGGAAGAACAAATGCCTCCGATCCAAAGAATGCTCCCCACTTGGCATCACCGGTGATTAGACCCGGCCAGAAAATTCGGTCAGCGACTCCCGCACTCGCGGCTGTCGCCTTCAATTTTGCACTCCAAAGCTGCTGGTCCGGCCCAGCCATCACAAGGTAAAGATCAGGATCACTCGCAGCCACCTTCGCAAAAGCATCGATCAGCAGATCGCAACCCTTCTTCCGATGAATGCGACCCAAAAAAAGAAGATATCGTTTGTCCTTTGCCTGAGGACACTTCGCAAAAAATGCATTTTTCTGAACCTCAGGATCCCCTGTCGGCCCACTTGCACCGTACGGCACCACATAAGCATTCCATCGGTGCAGCCAGAAACTCTGTTCCGCCAATCGCTTCTCTGCCTTCGAGGTAAACAAAACCCGGAACGCCCCCCGCAGGATCCAGTACTCTGCCGGAACCCAATAAAGCCATTTCTTAATATGTTTCAGGGGAAAAGCATGTTTGAAGTATGGATCGAGCATTCCATGGGTAAAGACAACGTAGGGAGTATTCCCAGCGAGCGCGCGCCACGCTGCATATCCGCAGTACTGCCACAGGCCATTGACGACCACGCCATCAAACCGGTGGCGATTATCTCGCAGCCACGGCAGTAGCTTTGCGTTGAATCCATATTTCGTATTGGTTGGCCCAAGGGCATGCACCGGAAAGCCGATATCGCTCAAATACGGTGCAGAAGGATCATCGAGCGTCACCACCTCGCCCGTATAGCCGATCGGACCGTAACTTAGCAGCACCCTCACAGACTCAGTCGGGCCACCCGCCGCTGGATCCAGTGTTCCGATTATGTGGAGAATCCGCATCAATTCCTGCCCATCATCAATCTCAGAATATCAGCGGGGTGCACCGATAAATCTGAATAGACCAGCTACGTCATCAAGCAGTTATCTTCCGCGTTACACACGCGATTGCCCGCCGCAAACCTCGGACATCTTCTTCAAAATCCCAGGTCTGAATCTTTTCGAGCCCCCGCTGTCCCATCGTTCCTGCTGATTCACTTGTCAGCAGGACTCTCCGCAAAGCATCCGTCAGTCCCGCAATATCGCCCGCACGAAACACACAGCCCTGCACACCGTCCTCGATCAGGTCTGGCTGGCATCCAACATCGCTGGAGACGATTACCGCACGGTTGGCGTTCATAACCTCATTCACAATCAACCCCCAGGGTTCATGCTGAGAAGGCAGCACAAACACAGTCGCCAGATCGAAAAACCTCGCCAGCTCCGATTGATTTCTGAATCCGCAAAATCGAACTCCCTCCACCCCGCTCTCACTCGCTCGTCTTTCCAGTGCCGCTCGTTCCTCCCCATCCCCCACAATAACCAAATAGGGCGGTGGCCCCATCCCCGGTTCAGAAGAAAGCTTCAGATAAGCCTCGACAAGGTCCCCGCATCGTTTTCTGCCCTGGAGTTTCGAAGCAAACAAAATTACCGGCCGCAATGGATCCAGATTCAATTCCTTCTGCAGATCACCTCGCCCCTCGCGAGCTTCTCGACAGCGTCGTTGAAAATAATCGTTGTCCACGGCATACGGCATTTGAAACAGCGGAAAATCCTCACCCAGATAATGGCGCCAGTATTCCGCGTTCCGTGTCCCAATCGGAAGAGCTCCATCGACTAACCCGCGCAGCGCCTTGAAGAACAAACGTTTTGCTCCAAGTCGGGAACCACTGCGCCTCCGATCACCCAACCACGACTCCGCCCGTACCAGCACAGGAATTCCCAGCGCCTTAGCCGCCAACATCCCCTGCAAGGCGTTGACTGAGGAGTATCCATGCACCCATAACACATCAAAACCCGCAGCCCCCCCCACTCCACGCAGGCGGCTGAAGATCCCATGGTTAAGCGGAGCCATAACTCCTGGACTGGAAGTATCTCGAAGCAGCGGAAGAAACTCGTGACGATAGCCATCCAGCAGGGGCACATCCCACTTCACACCCACGCCAAAGCCTTCATCTGTATATTCACGCACTGAAAAGCCCGACCCAAAGAACACCGTCAGATCAATATCCGGCTCCCGCGCAATTCGGCGCAGCAGAGGTGCCTGATATTGAATAGGATGGCTCACCAGATAAGCTATCCTTATCTTCTTAATGCCATCACTTTCTTCTGCGAAACGTAAAGCCATAACTTGGGGAGTATGCGCGGATCAACGGTCTTTCGCCATTGGTAATCTCATACTTTCAGCGTTGAGCGGCAACCAGTAGCAGGGAGGCAATTCCGATTGCCGTACCGATCCCGCCCGATTTAATCGCCGCCTTCATCGCACTGGACGGCAGGAACACAATATCGTCCGCTTGCAGTACCGGGTCAGGTGCCTGTCCATTCATCACTTTTTTTATGTCGACGCGAACTATCTGCCGAGTCAGGCCGACAGAGCGAATGATTCGGAGATCACCAGTCTTCCCCTCATAGCCCGGCCCGCCCGCGAGAGCTGCAATCTTCATCAAAGTCATCGGCGAGTTTTGCTGCAGAGGGATCGCTCCCTGGGACTTGAATGCACCCAGCAGGTAAATTACTCCTACTCGAGGAACAATGATCGTATCGCGAGCAAAGATGGGTATATTTGCCATTTCGCTCTTAGCGGGGTCAGTTCCGAGATCCACAGTGATGGGCTCAGCGACACCGAATCGGTGGATCGTAATCACATGGCTTGCCGTCGAAGGCAGTCCTCCGCCTCCCACGACAACGGTAGTGGAGGTGACGCCCACTGCTCCTGTTCCGGTACCCACCATGGCAAGAACATCCAACAGCCGGCGCTCCCCGATAATGGGCACAACGCCGTGTAACTCTCCAGTCACCGTAGCCAACTGATTCGGTGAGTCTGAAATCTGAATCGAAACCTGCGGATCGCGATACATCCCGGCAGCCACCAGCTTCTGTGCAATCAGATCCTGGGCCTGCTGCAACGTCAAACCACCAACTTTAACCGGACCAATCAGTGGAAGCGGAAGGATGCCATCGAGACCCACGCGCGTAGGCGTGGAATAATCCTGGGTCCCGAAAAGATGAATCGTCAGGAGGTCTCCCTCTCCGAGAATCGCATCCCGATGTCCAGGAAAGAGAATCGCTGGATCGGTGGTTATTTTCACAGGTGGATTGACATCTGTCGCAGGCCCTGGTGCCGGTCCGCTAAATTGAGCTTGAGCAGCCCCACCGACCACCAGCAGCGCCAAAATCAGCGACATCTCGCGGAGTGGTCCTCGCATAACAGCGGTGCCCCTTGGGAGATTGCCTCGTTCCTGTTGCATCATTCGTTCTCCCCCGAATCGCGGACTCCGGCCGCGGCGGTGGTACGTTGAGCCTCCCAGCTCTCCGAATCCACACTCGCGTAGGAATAACTCGAATACCCGTAGTATCCGTAGTACTCCGGCGAATTCAGATCGACAGCATTCAGCACAATTCCGGTAATACCCGCACCGGCACGCAGCAGAATGTCCCTCGCACGCCGCACAACATGCTTGCTCGATTTCCCATGGCGGACAACCAGCACGACGGCGTCTGCCTGGCGCGCAAGAATAACGCCGTCAGTTACCGACATAATCGGCGGGGAATCGATCACAACGTAGTCGTAGAGCTCTCCGCAACGTTGAAGAATCGCCTCCATCGCCCCTGAACTCAGCATCTCTGTCGGGAACGGGGGAACAGGCCCGCTCGGCAGAATGTCAAGATTCGGAATCTCGCGCACGGTCTGCACTGTCTGTTCGAGCTTCGTCGCACCTGTCAGTACCGTCGTCAGGCCGATCTTGCCATTCAACCCGAACCGGTGATGAATATTCGGACGGCGAAGGTCTCCATCGATCAACAGAACATGGGTGTCACGCTGCGCAAGGATCGCTGCCAGATTGCTCGCGGCCGTAGTCTTGCCTTCAGAAGGTGTAGCGCTCGTAAGTACAATAAACTTCGGAGGATGTCCCGCAGTCGAAAGCAGAAGGGAAGTGCGCAAAGAGCGAAATGCCTCGGCGAATTGCGACTTCGGCTGTGTCAGGATCCCGACGTTTCGCTGTGCTGTCGTTAGAGTTCCAGCCTGGTCGGCCGAAGATCGCCGCGCCCTCGGAATAATCGCCAGCGAAGGCAGCTCCGTAATACTCTCGATCTCTGCGATGCTCCGCAGTCCGGTGTCCAGGCTTTCCATCAGGAATGCCAGCACTATGCCCCCAATGACACCGAACGCCAAAGCGGTAAGAATCACAGTGGACTGCGGCCTCAGCAGAGGAGTCGCTGGGGGGACAGCACGATCAACAACATCAATCTCCAGGGACTCTAGTCCCGACTGTACCGTCGCCGTACGAAGACGCTGTTGCAGGCCGTTATAAAGAGCGCTATTTGCTTCAAATTCTCGCTGCCGCAGCGTATATTCCACCAGTTCATCCCGCAACTTGTACGCGTCAGCCTTCTGGGCTTCCAAAGCTGCGACAGTCTGGTCCTCATTTGCCTTGGCGACGACGAAGTTCTGTTTGGCCTGCAGTAAAAGCCGGTTCTGCTCCGTATCAATCTCTTTTACGTACTCGTCGATTTGGGCCTTCGCCGCCTTAGACTGGGGATGATTTGGCCCCAGCGTCGACTCCATCTGAGCATAGTTCGCACGCGCCGTTGCAAGCTGTCCTCGGAGCATCGTCAACTCGCCGGGAGCTGTCCCAGGAGTCAACTCAATCGCCCCTTCAATCGTGTCCGGGTCCATGCCGCTCACGACCCGGTAGCGTGCTTCGGCAACAATGCGTGCAAGTTTCGCCGAAGCCGCTGCCCTCGCAAGATCATCGAGCGAACTGCTGATCTGGTTATGGGTCGGATCGAAGCCGAGAATTCCCAGCTTCCGTTGCATATCCATCATCTGCTCTTGCGAAGTCTCGACGTCCTGCTTAAGACCCTCCAGTGTTCCGGAGAGAAAGTCGGAAACATTCTGCGAAGACTCGAATCGCGTCCGGTAACTGCGCTGAATATAGTCCTGGATAACCCTGTTTACGATGTCCGCCGACAGCTTCGGATTCAAGCTGCTGTAGCTGATGCGGATAATATCCGTCTTCGGAACGACGGATATGTGAAGATTGCTTTGCAGGCGGTGAATCGTATCCTGCCGAACCGGTCCATTGTCCAGACTCGTATGCGGAACAGGCCCCTTCCGTTCAAGAAAGTCCGCATTGTTGGACAGGTCCATCTCGCGACAGACTGCAAACATCAAGGTGTCGCTCTTCAGGATCTCGATCTCGGTCAACATCTTGGATCCCGAGTCCCCGGAGTAGCCCTGGACCGCGCTGACTCGGTATTCATTCGACGATCCAGACCGCACCTGGATCCGGCCGTAGGCGTCATACAGTTTGGGTTGCGACTCTGCTTTATAAATGCCGTATGCCAGACCCAGCAGAACGCAGATAATCAGAATCCAACGGCGTTTTCGCAGCACAATCAGCGCTTCCGACAGAGTCGTATCTGTCACCGTCGTACTGAACCCGGCCGGATTTGTCTCCGGAACACCCACCGGTGGTGCCTGCGTATTTTGAGAGCCCATCGTTTTATCTACCTGAGTGTACCTTGCCGAAGGCAGATTAACTCATCTCTCTCGCCCTTGCGCCTAAAGAGTCACCCCGCCACTACACGTGCATTTCTCAAACATTCGGTTATCCTCGACAATAGGGGAATAACACGAACGCGTCATGAATCAAAACCTCAAAATCGCCGTAGTCGGATCGGGATATGTAGGCCTCGTTGCTGCTGTTTGTTTTGCTGAAATTGGCCACGAAGTCATCTGCGTCGATAACGATGAGCGCAAGGTTGCCGCACTTCAGGCTGGCGATTCGCTCATTCACGAGACCTCTCTCCCCGAACTCCTCGAAAAATACCGCAACACCAAAGTCCGTTTTACAACGGATCTGGCCGAAGCCACACGAGAGTGCGAAGCCATCTTCATCGCGGTGGGCACTCCTCAAAGTGAGGCTGGTGACGCTGATCTGTCCTACGTTGAAGCGGTCGCCTGCGAAATTGCCCGTTCCATCACCAGCTACAAAGTGATCGTCGAAAAAAGTACAGTTCCCGTCTACACCAATGAGTGGGTTACACGCTCGATTGAGCGCAACGGAGTCGAGCGTCATCTCTTTGACGTCGTCTCAAACCCCGAGTTCCTCCGCGAAGGAACAGCTATCGCTGATTTCCTGCATCCTGATCGAATTGTTGTCGGCTCGGACAGCGATCAAGCCGCTTCGATGCTTAAGCGAATCTATCTTCCTCTTATCAGTGGTGCCTACTACGCTAAGCCCGGTGCCGTCGCAGGCTGCTGCAGCGAAGCCACACCGCCCCCGCTTCTGTTGACCTCAACCAAGAGCGCCGAGATCATCAAGCATGCTTCCAACGCATTTCTCGCCCTCAAAATCTCGTTCATCAACGCTGTCTCGAACCTCTGCGAGGCTGCTAACGCCAATGTCGAGCAGGTTGCCCGAGGCATGGGTCTCGACAGTCGCATCGGCACAAAGTTCCTTCGCCCGGGCATCGGTTACGGTGGCTCCTGTTTCCCAAAAGATGTCGCGGCCTTTCGTTCTGTCGCTGATCAGCTCGGTGTCGACTTCAACCTCCTCGTCGAGGTCGAGAAGATCAACAATCAGCAGAAGAGGCGCTTCCTCAATAAGGTCCGTTCTGCCTTGTGGACCCTCCGCGGAAAACGTATTGGAGTCCTCGGCCTCGCATTCAAAGGCGAAACTGACGATATCCGCGAATCGCCCGCGGTTGACATCATTGAAATGCTGCTAGCCGAAGGTTGTTGTATCGCCGCTTATGACCCGGCCGCAGTTACACGCACTCAGGAAATCCTTTCTGCCGGAGCAAACCTCATCTACGCCGACGATGCTTACGCCGCCGCAAAAGATGCAGACGCGCTCCTTATCCTTACCGACTGGGCGGAATTCGGGTCCCTCGATCTTGATCGTCTCAACAAGACCCTTCGTTATCCAATCATCATCGACGGTCGCAATCTCTACGATCCCGACATCATGGCGAAACACGGCTTTACCTATCTCAGCATTGGCAGGCCTGCAGCTTATCCTGCGCGGGAACTCTCCCCGGCAACCTCCGCGAGATAGTCTCTTCGCAAAACGTAAATATTGATTTTGTTATTAGGTTTTCTCCCTGGGAATGACCGCTTCAAATGGTTACAACATGAAAAAGAGGCATTGATGAAATCTCGAAACATTGTCGTCACCGGCGCAGCAGGTTTTCTCGGCTCTCATCTCTGTGACGCTCTTCTCGCCGCCGGAAACTCCGTCCTCGGCGTCGATGATCTCAGTACCGGCAGCCTTGCCAACCTCCGTCATCTCGAGCATGAGAGCCGCTTCAACCTCCTCGAACAGGACATCACGCGTCCCTTCGATCCCGGCAAAGTAGATTACATCTTCAACTTTGCCTCACCTGCCAGCCCGGTTGATTACACTCGCCTCGGTCCTGAGACACTTCTCGTTGGCTCCGCAGGAACCATCAATACCCTCGATCTCGCCCGCAAATACACTGCGGGCTATCTGCACGCTTCCACCTCGGAGTGTTACGGGGATCCCGAAGTTCACCCGCAGGTTGAAACCTACTGGGGAAACGTCAACCCGGTTGGCCCTCGCTCGGTGTACGACGAAGCCAAGCGCTTCTCAGAAGCCGCCGTCATGGCCTATCACCGCTACTACTCAGTCGATACCCATCTCGTCCGCATCTTCAACACATACGGCCCTCGCCTTCAACCCAACGATGGGCGCGTCATTTCCAACTTCATGATGCAGGCGCTCCTGGGTCAACCTCTGACTATCTACGGTGATGGCTCCCAGACGCGAAGTTTCTGCTACGCCTCCGATCTCATCGACGGCATTCTCCTGCTCGCCCAGTCGCAGGAGCATCTTCCTGTCAACATCGGCAACCCAGACGAATGGACCATCCTTGAGTGCGCTCGCGAGGTCCTCTCCGTCACCGGTTCCAAGTCCGAAATTATCTTTCACCCTCTGCCACAAGACGATCCCACGCGTCGCCGCCCAGACATCACCAGGGCGAGGCAACTCTTAGGGTGGGAACCAAAGATCAAGCTGCGCAAAGGATTGGAAAAATCTCTCGAGTATTTCAGAGCCCGCGCCACTGAAGCTTCACCGGCGACGCAATCCGCAGGTTGATCCCTAAGGAATTTCCGGGTAGTTGTGCAGTTTCGGATACCAGGTGAGCTGGATCCCTACTGCAGTGTCTTGTTGCAGCCCTGTCTTGTAAATCGGAGCCTTCCAGCCCTCATACTGAACCCACGCGTTCAACTCAGTCTCCGGGCCAAAACGTTTCTGCACATTCGCTTTGAATTGGTTCTGTGTCGTTCCACCCGGAGCGAAGTCCTTCGGCGTCTTCTTGTTCAGATACTCCAGCTGAATCCACTCATTACCCGAGAGATGGTAAGTCAGCCAGGCCTGCCCACCCTTCGCCTCGCGGCCAATCCAATCTCCCATGATGTTCCCTTGATTGGTATATCCCTCCTTCTGGATAACCTCCCAGTAGTTGAACTGGCCACCCCTGCTTCGAGCCACTCCGGGATCGGTTGTCACCGCCTCAACCCTGAAATCCAGCTTCCTCATCCCCGGAATCTGGGAGATGTACAAACCCGTCCGGTAAGCTGCCCGCCGCGGCGCGCTTATCGGTGTGACGTCGTCATGGCAGATCGAATCCAGGGTCAACGTCGCATACTTCCGCACAAACGGCAAACGGTAAGAGAAAGTGAAGTCGCTGTACCGCGCGCCAGGATCATCCCGGCTTATCTTTTCTGCCTGGGTTGTATCGTTGGCATCGAAGAAGCCGTGAAAGAAGGTGTGCAGCGTCACGGGAGCATGCCCCTTACCACCCCAGATAATCGTCCGCTCAAACGCGAATTCAAAATTATCGGTAGGCCGGAACGAGAACATCTCCGAATGCACCCACGGGGAGTTCAAATAATAATGTCCCTTCAAGCTACCGACAAAAAAGTCATACCGCAGTGGTCCCATCACCTTCGACACCCAGGGAATCGACAGCGGTTCTACGCGATTAATCCGGAGCGAATAGATATTTTCGGCATTGTTTGACCAAGCCATTGCGCTTCCATAGCCTGGCCCAAGCCACGCGTCAGTTTTGCCTCCCGAAATCTCATGGCCAAGCAAGTGCAACGACCCATAGGCCTCGACTAGCCGGAATGGATCCCGTTCCGGCAAATTTTCCGCCTGCATCGTTGGCGTAGGTCCCAGGTACGTAATCTCATCGAACTGCGATAGCTCCGTCGCCACTGCCTTCGAGTACCCCGTTCCCGACGGAGCATGTTCGTACTCCCCCCTCACATACAGCGAAAGTGGTCCCCACTCCTCTGTCGTCGAAGCCCCCGCAAGCGCATTCAGTCCGCTCTCGTAAGGCCGCCCATAATCCTGGCTGATGCTCGTCCCCATGTGGTAACTATCGCGCAGAATCGGTCCGCCTATCCCGACAAAACGCGTATAAGAGGAGTCCAACCCATACACGAGACCCCGGTCCGCGCGACCGTCTGGTACCTCCGAACTCAACTCGTTTCGCAGCTTTGCCAGAATGTCCTGTGCCCCTTCGTTGTCGCTGCTAAGGATCGCCTCCTCGGACGATTGCAGCATGTGCAACACGCTTCGCCGCGTATAGGGCCGCATCCCCAGGAACATCGTGTCGAGAAATCCCATGCCATAGAGCCGCGACAGTGCCGGATACATCCAGCTATCCATCGGTATATAAACCGATCCGAGTCGATCGGCACGAGGCTTCTCAGGCGCCGATTTGTACCCCGCGTACCCCGAAAACGGCGCCTGCTGTGTCGCAACTGTGGGCGGTGCAGTCGGAGGAGCTTTCTCTTCCGGCACTGGAACGGTGACAAGTGGCAGCTGTTGCTGAGGCGGCTGTTTCGTCTTTTGGGCATAACCCGGAACCGAATCGGTCGTTCCTGGAGTAGGGACAGGTGCTGTCCCCGGATTTGGAGAAGAAGCAGAAGGCGGAGTCTGTGCAAAAAAAGTCGACGCAGCGCACAGCATCAGCGCTGCAAAAGAAAGAACCCTGGTCCGCAATCGCACCTCTATCCCAGTTGCCCAACTGCTGGCTTCAGTGTAATCACGAAACATCGCGGGGCGACCCGCCAAAAACCACCCCTTTAGTGGTACGGGTCTTTACTTTTTCGATCCCGCAATTCTCCGGCGCAGCTGATTGCCTCCATCCTTCGCCCAAGCCTCGGTACAAACCTTTCGCGCTAAAAGAAAGTTCCTCATTGCGGTTAGCGGATCGACAGGCCTTCCACTCTTACCATCGGCTTCAAACTCGATACATTCGATCAAAACCGCTCCGTCCCCACCCCGCGTTCGCCCCAACGACTCCTGTGCCACCCGGTACAAAGCCACCGCGTCCCCCGCATCGACCGGAAATCCCGGCACGCCCCACTTCGCTGTCTTCCCGCTCAGATTGGCGACGCCTCTCTTTCTTCCAGCTGCTGGCAGAACCACAAAGATCAAAGGCAGCTCCAGCTTCGAGGCCAATCCAAGCAGCCTCCGCCAGACTCCCTCCGCAATCTCTCCATGCCGAACATACGCAACCACGATATTCGTCTGCCCCGCCGTTTTGAAACCAAGCGCCGCGCCCATTGCGAGCTCCAATCGCTGCTCGGTATCGCCGACCCACGGCAGCAAGCGCGAAACTCCAGACCCTGCCGATCTGGCACTCTTCTTTGCGGATCGAATCTCAGCCACCCTCTTTAGCAGGGAATTGACCTTCGACCCTGCAATCAAGTCCATCACGACTCCCACGTGGGAATCGCTCATCAGATCGCCCGGCGCCAGATCGATTGCAGTGCTTACCCGGCAAGCCTCCTGGCCACGAGTCGACTCTAACCTCGTACCTTTGCCGCGTCTTTGGAGCCTGGCAATATGTTCGTCCAACACCCTGGCCTCAGCCATCGCCAGATACATCTGCCGCAACTTCGCATTCGGCACCAGCGGATTCTCGTGCACCACGCTCAAACAAACCTCCACTTCGTCAGAAGAGGTATCTTAGGTACCCCTTCCCGATTTTTAACCTGCAAATTGCATATTTCCTGATATCTTCCAGAGCATTAGCTTCAGCAAGGAATATAGCTGGCAACGCGGTAAGGTGCCGTTTATCCAGTCTTGCTCTATTTATATATCACTATGGTTAAATGCTTCTCGTAAGTGCCACTTGCCGTTGAATTTAGACTTGAACGGTTGTTGGCAGAAAAGCATAAAAATTCTGTGATTTTTACTTCATTTAAGATTTGTACGTTCGCAATACCCTTTGCCACTAAATTTACCCCCACGTACTCGCAACAACACGGAGACGAACTATGCGCCTGAAATTCCTCACTTTAGTTGCTGCTACTGCCTTCGCAACCTCCCTTGCAGCTCATGCCGACTCAATTATCTACACCGAGTCGGCCATTGGATCGGGCTCGCTTGGCAAAACCGACTTTACCAATGCCTTGATAACCCTCACCGCGACCGGTGATACCGGCAGCGTGATCAATGATGGAGGTGTCTTCATCATCGTCCTTCCTGTGGAACTCACGGTCGAAGGGCTCGGCAGCACAATGTTCACCGACACGATGCAGTTCGTCTCAAACACCAGCAACGGCGTCGCAGGCGTTGGGGATAATACCAATGGGCTGGGAGTCCTCTTTACAGTCAGCAACGTCTTCCACACCTACAATCTGCAAACGGGCATCGGACCGATCACTGGAGCGTCCAACTTCAACACCGGATCTTCGTTCAACACAGCAGAAGGCACGTTTGTCACGAGCTCTTTTGACAACTCGACCTTCGAAGCCGTTACAAGCTCTTCCGTTCCTGAACCTTCAACCATCGCTATGTTTGGCTCTGGCCTTCTCGGTTTGGCAGGTGCTGCGCGGCGCAGGATCCGTCGTTCCTAACGAAAGAACTATCTGCAAAGGAAAGGGCCGTCTCGTGAGAGACGGCCGTTCTTTTCTGTTTTCCGCGAAGAGTTTACAGACGATCTGATTAAGCTTTAGCTGGATCCCCAGCTTCTACATTCAGCCCCAGCTCCTCCATCGCCTTCTGCGCAGCTTTCGCATCGTACTTGCCATCGCGAGCCAGCTTCGACAACGTTGCCGCAACCACTGACTCCGCATCCACCTCAAAGTGTCTCCGCAGATGCTGCCGGTTATCGCTTCGTCCGAATCCATCCGTGCCTAGTGTCACCAGCCGCGAAGGCAGCCATGGCGACAGCACATCCGGCACAGACTTCATATAGTCGCTGGCCGCAACAATAGGTCCTTTCGCATCACCCAGCGCCGATATCAGATAAGGCACCCGCTCCTTCTCAGACGGATGCAGCCGGTTCCAACGTTCCACAGCCAGTGCATCGCGACGCAACTCCGTATAACTCGTCACGCTCCACACGTTTGCCTGAACGCCATATTTTGTCGCCAGAATCTCCTGCGCGCGCAACACCTCATTCAGAATAGGCCCGCTGCCAAACAACTGCACCGTGGCCTCGCCATCAGCCGGCTTCAGCTTATAAATTCCGCGCAGGATGCCCTCTTCGACGCCCTTTGGCATCGCCGGCATCACATAATCCTCGTTGTACATCATGATGTAGTAGAAGATGTCCTCGCCCTTCTCATACATCCGACGAATTCCATCCTGAATCACCACAGCCATCTCGTACACATACGCCGCATCGTAAGTCAGGCACGTCGGCACGGTACTTGCGAGTACTAAGCTATGACCATCCTGGTGCTGCAGTCCTTCGCCAAGCATCGTAGTCCGCCCGGCGGTCCCGCCCATCAGAAAGCCCTTGCCGCGCGAGTCCGCAAACGCCCACACCATATCCCCGATACGCTGAAATCCGAACATCGAGTAATACATATAGAAGGGAATCGTCGATACGCCATAGTTCGCATACGCAGTACCCGCTGCCGTAAACGAAGCCATCGACCCAGCCTCAGTAATACCCTCCTCTAGAATCTGACCGTCCTGCTCCTCGCGATAGCTCAGCAGCATGTCCTTATCATGTGGCTCGTACTTCTGTCCTTCAGGAGCATAGATACCAACCTGCTTGATTGCTGACTCCATCCCAAACGTACGCCCCTCATCCGGAACGATCGGCACAACCAGCTTTCCGATAGCCTTATCCTTCATCAGGTGACGCAGGATGCTCACGAATCCCATCGTGGTCGACACCGCGCGGTTGTTCGAACCGCCAGTCCACTCCGCAAACGTCTCCATCTCGGGAGCTTTGAACTCGCTCTTCGGCACCTCGCGCACCGGCAGATATCCGCCAAGCTCCTTACGCCGAGCCTGCACATATTGCAGCTCCGGCGATTCCGGCGCTGGCCTGTAAAACGACCCATCCTTCGCCGACTGTTCGGGAATGGGAATATCGAACTGCTTCACAAACGCTGCGACGCCATCATCGGTCAGCTTCTTTTCATTGTGTGTGGCGTTGCGCGATTGCGCCGTCCCCATTCCATAACCCTTTACCGTCTTGGCAAGGATCACTGTCGGTCCGCCCTTATGCTCCATCGCACGCTTGTACGCGTTATAAATCTTCGCCGGATCGTGCCCGCCGCGATGCAGCCTCAACAAATCTTCGTCGCTGTAATCTTTCACCAACTCCAGCAACTCCGGATACTTGCCAAAGAAGTGCTTCCGCAGAAACGCGCCATCCTTCGCCTTAAACGTCTGGAAGTCGCCATCAACGCACTCTTCCATCCGCCGCAGCAACAATCCGGTATGGTCTCGCTCAAACAAAGCATCCCAGTCCGAACCCCAGATCACCTTGATCACATTCCATCCCGCACCATGGAACACGCCCTCAAGCTCATCGATGATCCGTTTATTCCCACGCACGGGCCCATCCAGCCGCTGCAGATTGCAGTTCACAACAAAGATCAGATTATCCAGTTTCTCCCGCGCACCGAGCGAGATCGCGCCCAGCGAATCCACCTCATCCGTCTCGCCGTCGCCCAGGAACGCCCACACCTTGCGATCCGTCTTCTTGATCAGCCCGCGATTCTCCAGATATCGCATAAACCGCGCCTGGTAAATCGCGTTCAACGGCCCAATTCCCATCGATACAGTCGGAAAATTCCAGAAATCCGGCATCAGCCACGGATGTGGATACGAACTCAGTCCCGGCGTATCGCGCAACTCGTGCCGAAAGTTCTTCAGTCGTGTCTCATCGAAGCGCCCTTCCAGATAAGCTCGCGCATAGACACCCGGCGAAGCGTGCCCCTGGAAGTAAATAAAATCCCCCGGCTGGTCGCCATACTTTGCTCGGAAGAAGTGATTGAACCCAACCTCCAGAAGCGTGGCCAGCGAAGAATAAGTCGAGATATGCCCGCCAATTCCGGCATCCTTCTTATTCTGTCCATGCACCATCGCCATCGCATTCCAGCGAAGCAGCGACTCCACCCTCTTCTCCAACTTTCTGTCGCCCGGGTACGGCACCTCGTCATGCTTCGGAATCGTATTCCGGTACGGCGTCGTCATTGCGCTCGGTGTCGGCACCCCCGCTTCGCGCGCACGCTGCCGCAACGCACCCAGCAACTCCTCTCCGTGCTTCCAGTCATCTGCAACGACGTCGTCAAACGCCTCAATCCACTCCGATACCTCGGCCTTGAAGTCCTGTTTGGCGGCATCTTCCAGTTTCGTCGTCATAATCCTCGTCTACACTCCAGTCCCAGAGATCGCTGCACGCTCTTATGCGGCGCAATACCCACACTTATAACGATATAAGGCTTGCGCGAAAACGTCATCTTCGCGCGGTCAGGCCCCGTGCTCCGCCAAATGCTTCAGATCACCCAGATACTGTTTGATCTCCCCATCCTCATGCAGAATATAGTGGTCGACGAACCGCCACATCGCCGGTCCTGTCGTCCCATTCTCCGTAATGGTTACCTTTGTCGAGTTCTCCCCCACTGGCTCGAGCACATACGTCCAAGTTCCACCAAACGGCAGCTTCGGATCCGCAATCCGCACCACCTGCCGCGTCTGAGCGTCTCTCACATCGGCACACAGCGGCATCGTCATCCCGCTTGTAACCTCAGCCCAGCAGGTAGCTCCATTCTCCGGAGGCAGCGGGCTCACCGCCTTCAACCCGGTTCGCCAGCCAGGCTGCCCCTGAACATCGGTAATCCATCCCCAAACCTTCGCCTGCGAAGCAGGAATCGTATCCGATACCGAAACCGTATGCGCCACAGGCACCTTGCTCCCCATGTACAGCGCTACGAAGAAGACCAGCACAATCACGACGCTCAGCCATCCCAAAAACTTCAGTACTCGCATTCCGGCACTCCTTTCCTTCGCTGCAAGTGTATTCGGTTCACTGCATAGGGTATGTCTTCCGACCATTCGATCTTCACTAAATAAGCCAGTCCCTCGATCCGGCTTTGAAACGTTCTTCATGGCTCCGTCACTAAAAATTGCACAAACGAAGGAGTCTCAGATGAAAGTGTTAACCGACTTCGCGGGTCAGAACTGGCTCATCACGCCAGCCGCACTCGCCGTTGGAGAACAGCCGCCTCAAAGCATCCATGATCAGAAATTTCTTCTGGTTTTGTCGGGCGTGGTGATTGCAAACCTAGAAGGCAACAGCACTTCGCAGTGGCTCCACGAAACTCTATCCTTCCTTCCGGATATGGCGGGACCGGAGAATTCAGGCCCGTTGAACTGGGCAATCGGTCGATTTGGTATTCCGAGACCCACCAACCCTAACGTCACCGCTGCCTTCTCGCTTGAAGAATGGGCGCCCTTCGCCTCCCTCAGCTCCGTCTTCGATCAGAACCAGTCGATCAACGCCGGTTTTGCTGTTGATGTCTGGCGGCCGAATCACTTCATCACCGGTACAGATGCCTTCACGCACTTGCCGGTCGGCAACATCTTCACCGGGATCAACGTCGATGTCGCTGTCATTGACACAGATGCCTGGATCTACCGCGTCGGATACAACATCACGCTTCTTGGAAAAATCGTATTTCTGACGGTTCCCAAAATATTGTTCAGTTCAAACTTTAATTCCACTCAGGACAACACTCCGCCATCGCCAACGCAGGCAGTGGGAACCGCAACAGTCGAGGGGTCACGGAACACCGTCGTTGTCGTCGATCCGTCCTTTCCCCATACTGACAAGTGGGTGCAGATCACAGGAGCGCCACCCGATCCCAAAACCGGCCAGCTCCCCGCCTTCATCGGTCATCTTACCGAGGTCGATGGCTTAGGCGTCTACAACTTCTCCGCGGCTATCTTCGTTCCCAGCCCCTCAGTGCCCAGCCAGCTTGATGTGTCCTCCATCAGCTTTGCAACGGCAACCGGCCAGGAATTCATGCACATTGATTTCACACAAGACAACAAGGTGCGTATCGACGACCTCGTCGTCATCGGTTCATTTGTGAGGAATCAGGTCTTCCTTCTGCAGGTGACTCTGAATATTGCTGCAGCTCAATCCACCGCGCATGTAGTCGTCTCGGGCGGCGGAGCCTCAGGCGACTCGGTCTACACCATGCCCGTGCCATTTCATAACATCTCGTTGCAGTTTGGCTCCATCAAACTGTGGAAAGGGTTCGAGAACACAGGCAGCTTCGATGTAACCGATATCGTCGTTTCACGCGAGCCTTAGCCCTGCCGTGCTGCGAGAAATCCGCAGCCTAGGTCGAGTAGTCCGCATTGATGCGTACATACTCGGCGGTGAGATCGCACGTCAAAAACCGGCTTTCCGCCTTACCCAAGCCAAGATCGATCGCAATTGTGTAATCCCGATCCGTCATCGCAGCGTGCGCCGTCGCCTCGTCAAACGCGGCCGCCCGCATCCCAAGCTCAAACACCGGCTCGCCGCCGATCGAAATCTTCACCAGCGTCGGATCGAACGCCACCCCGCTATAACCCGCCGCAGCCAGTAACCTCCCCCAGTTCGGATCCCCACTCGACCACGCAGTCTTACAAAGTGGAGAGTGCGCAATCGTCTTCGCTACCTGCTTTGCCTCCGCCTCCGTCCGAGCCCCCGTCACATGCAAAGTCACCACATGCCCCACACCTTCGCCGTCATCCACAATCTGATAGGCCAGCGATCCGCAAACCTCTTTCAGAGCTGCAGCAAACGTCCCTGCTGAACGCCCATCCAGCTTCACACCACTCGCCCCACTTGCCAGCAGCAAAACCGTATCGTTCGTCGAAGTATCCCCATCAATCGAGATCGAATTGAAACTCCGCTCTACCTCGGGTTCCAGCGCAGCCAGTAACCCTGCACTCTCCGCCACAATATCCGTAAACAGATAAACCAGCATCGTCGCATGAGGAGGTCCCGGCGCAACTCCCAGCTGCGGATAAATCATCCCAGCACCCTTTGCGGCCGCCCAGATCCTCACCTCAAGCCCATCAATTTCAAACGACGTCCCTGCCACCTTCATCCGCGTGTCCGTCGTCATAATCGCCTGCGCAAACGACTCCGCATGTGCAGCCGAATCTCCCATAGCCGCCTTCAAAGCGGGCAAAGCCGCAATCACCTTCTCCCCTGGAAACGGCACGCCGATAATCCCGGTCGAGGAAGGGAAGACCTCATCGAAGATGCATCCAAAGCTCTCCGCCGCCGCAGCACAAGTCGCAACGCAGGCATCAATCCCTGGCCGTCCGGTAGCGCAGTTCGCATTTCCAGCATTCACCAGCACAGCGCCCACGCGCCCACCCGTACTCGCCAGATGCCGCCGGCCCACCGTCACCGGAGCAGCCACCACCTGGTTCCGAGTAAACATCGCAGCCCCGCGCGCACCTTTGGTGGCTACTGCCGCGGCCAGGTCGGCTTTCCCGCTGGCCTTAATACCAGCCTTCACCGCACCCCAAACAAAGCCTTTCGGCAATCCTTCAATCGTCGTAACGTCAATCTGCATACGCTCTACTCTATCAATCACCTACCTCAACCGTCCGGCCAAAAAAACGTTTACTCTAAACCTGAAACCGGAGAATCCATGCTTCTTAAAGAACTTCGCACTGCCGTCCTTGAAGCCAACCTCGAACTTGTCCGCCGAGGCCTCGTGCTCTACACCTTCGGCAACGCCAGCGGCATCAACCGCGACCAGAACCTCATCGTCATCAAGCCCTCCGGCGTCGACTACGACGACCTCCGCCCCGAACACATGGTCGTCACCGATCTCCAGGGCAAAATAGTCGACGGCAACCTCAAGCCCTCCTCCGACCTCGATACCCACACTCTCCTCTACCGTGAGTTCCCCTCCATCGGAGCCGTCGTTCATACTCACTCTGAGTTCGCCACCAGCTTCGCCCAGGCCGGTCTCCCCATTCCCCCCCTGGGCACCACCCACGCCGACTACTTTCACGGGCCCGTCCCCTGCACCCAACCGCTCACCGACGAAGCCATCAACGGCCGCTACGTCCACGAAACGGGAATAGCCATCGTCAACCACTTCCACCAACACAAAATCGACCCGCTCGCCGTCCCTGCATGTCTCGTTAACGGCCACGCCCCCTTCGCCTGGGGACGCAACCCGCACGATGCCGCCCACAACGCCGTAGTCCTCGAAGCCGTAGCCAAAATGGCCTACAACACCCTCACCCTTCGCAGCGAATGCGCCGGTGTCTCCCAGGCCCTGCTCGATCGCCACTACTTTCGTAAGCACGGCTCCAAAGCCACCTACGGTCAAAATTAGATCAGAGTTAAGCAAAAAGTGGGTAGTGCCTCAATTTCAACTTGAGGCACTACCGGAATCCCCCTCGGCGAGCTCGACATGATGATCGCCTCCCACGATGCCGTGCTCGTCACTACCGATAGAGCATTCCGCCACGCCGAAGACCTGCATTCTCGCGTTAACTGGGCGACCGACTTCTAGAACTGCGACCCAAGACAGAACCCGAATCGCAATCCGTCAGGCAGTCCTCCTGGGGGAATCGCTCAAAAGCCCCAGCCTCACCAGACTCTCCGCAGTAGCAGCAAGCGCATCCTCCCGCGACCGCGGCAACCACCCCAGCATCCGCACAGCCTTGGCATTCGTCGCATTCTTCTTCTTCCCAAGCTCTGGGATAATCAGCTTCACGGCAGGATCCTTCAACGAGGCCAGCTTCACCATCCAGTTCGGCAGCTCACGCGTAGGCACTCGTTTTGCCGCTTCGCCCATTCGGCTCTTCAAAACCATCGCGATCTGTTGCATCGTCAAAAAATCATCAGCCACCGCCAGAAACCGCTCTCCCTTTGCCGCAGGCTGAGTCATCGCGCGCAAATGTAAATCCGCAACATCCCGCACATCAACAACCCCGAAGTGAAGCTTCGGACAACCCGGCAGCGCCCCATCCATCAATCGCTGCACCATCAGAATCGAAGCAGAATAATCCCCACTGAGTACCGGCCCGAACACTCCGACAGGATTCACCGTGGAAAGCTCTAGCTCGCCGCCTTCCTTCTCGATGAAGTCCCACGCTGCGCGCTCCGCGAGTGTCTTCGACTTGGTATAAGCAATCAAATCGTTACCACTCAAATCGGTCCAGTCTGTCTCATCGAACGGCGCTTCCTGCTCCTTATGCCCGTAGCCGATCGCCCCGAAAGAAGAAGTTTGCACGACGCGCTTCACCCTTGCATCGCGAGCCGCCCTCAATACACGCAGCGCTCCCTCACGCGCTGGCACAATCAATTCGTTCTCATCCTTTGGCACAGACGGCGGAAGAGGCGAAGCCACGTGCAGGACAAAGCTGCAACCGGCCACAGCCGCAGGCCATCCCGCATCGGAAGTAAGATCAGCCTCGACGAAACTCAGCCGTTCGCCGGCATCGACACCACCCACCTTCAGCATCGCGCGCACATCACCCTCGCGCTTCAACGACCGCACCGTAGTCCGGACCCGGTAACCCGCATTTAAAAGCGCCAGAATGCAGTGTGCTCCAATAAATCCCGATCCACCCGTAACCAAAACCAATTCATCCGACATCGACGTCACTCCTTTGCATCGCCATCCAGATCCACCCGCTCCCGTACGACCTCAAGATGATCGCCCGCATCCCGCATCTCATACAACTTTCCCCTGGCTCGCTTGAACGGCCGGTGCAGCACCATCAGCAACTGCCCATCAAACGTCCGAAACAACATCCCATGTCCGCTATCCTGTTTCACCAGCGGCTCCAACTGGACCCATGGCCCCTTCAACTCGCCCGACGCTGACCGAGCCACCGTCTGCACATAGTGGCTCTCGCCATCACTCTCATTCAGATGTTCATAGCTCGACCAAAGCATCAGCAAATGTCCATCCTTCGTCCGAAACAGCTCCGGCCCATCCGTCACATACACGCTGCCCTTCGCGGTCGGCATAGCCTGCGCATCGATCCACGGCGCATCCGAAGCCTTGAACAAAGAAATCGGCGCCCCGCTCGCCCCCGTCAGATCATCTTTCAGCGGTACTGCCTCCATCTTTCCATCCGTCACCTGCAGCCACTCATGCGCATATACCATCCAGGGCTTGCCTGCAGGGTCGACGTACAAGGTCCCATCAAGCGTCATAAAATTCGCCGGCGCAATTGGCCCATCGCTGACCGGAACAAACGGTCCCTCTGGCGAATCGCTCACGGCAATCATCGTCCCGCGCATATATGTCGGATGCCCAACCGGTCTCCCCTCCTGCGCCAACTCCTTCTTCTCGTTGTGCAGTGTCGTGAACAAATAAAACTTGCCCTTCCACACGTGTACCTCTGGAGCCCACCCTCCCTGCTCCGCCCAGAACCCCTCAGGAACCGTAAACACCACCTTCGGCGCAGCCCAATGCTTCAAATCCTTACTCGCATAAACCATCGTCCCCACGTGCTTCACCTGTGTCAGCGAAGAAACGTTCGACGTGTAAAGGTAGTAAGTCTTTGTGGGTGCAAAAGCAAGAATGAACGGATCATGGAGCGGCATATCCCGGAGCAGCATCTCCTGTGCCCCGGCAGTTATGCATACGCCGAATAGAAGAACGTAGCTGAAAGTTGCGCGCTTCATCCTCAAAACCGTCCATTCGCTGAAAGACTACTGATTATGAGTCAACGGCAAAATGCAACACTGCAAGGAAACTGGTAAACATTACTCCTAATCGGGTGAGTCGCGAGCGGCCGATCGCCAACCTTTGCAATACGAACTTGCTCCATAAAAACCGTTTGAGTGGGCTCGATCAAAACGTCACCGGCAAAGTCTTCTTTTGTTTCCAGCTCTCCCGAGCCATCTCCAACAACTTAATCACTCGCCACCCATCCTCCGGTGTCACCTCCAACTTTGCCGCACCGTTGATCGCATCGCGAACATTCGCGTAGTACAACCGGTAATCCCCCAACTCCGTCTTCACCTTCGTCCGCGTCAAATTTCCCGGATCAGCCAGCACTGGAGCCACGGTCAAAGTCCCCCACTCCGACTCAGGCTCAGCAAGCCATTCCCCCTCGCCCATCCGCGGAACCTTCCCGCCACCGACCAGCGTTGGCTCCTGCGGATCAAGTCCCCACTTCTTAAAGCTTCCCTTCACCCCATGCAGCAAAAATCGCGGCGCATTATCCGCTGCCAGCATGCTTGATCTGCAATGCGCTCGCAGCCTCGGATAATCCAGAGTGATATCGAACGCATCTTCAATGTCCGTAGCGTCTCGGTCGCGCCGAACGCTCGCCGTAATCCCCTCGGGCGCGCCAAACAAAGTCAAAGCCTGGTCCACCAGGTGCGGCCCCAGATCCATCAACAAACCATTCGCCGCATTTCCACTCTCCTTCCAGGTATTCTCGCGAGGCAGCGGCCGGTATCGATCAAAGTGCGATTCGTAAGTCACCGGCCGTCCCACCGCATCTTCGCGAAGCAGCTTCCTTACCGTGAGAAAATCACCATCCCATCGCCGGTTATGAAACGGAGCGAGGACCAGCCCCTTCTTTTCCGCTAAATCCTTCAACTCCGCAGCCTCCGCGCTCGTCGCAGCGAAAGGCTTGTCGATCACAACATGCTTGCCCGCCAGGAGAGCCTGCTTCGCAAGATCGTAGTGTGTCTCATTCGGTGTCCCCACCACAATCAGCTGAATGGAAGCATCCTTCAGGGCCTCATCCACCGACCGCACAATCCGCGTCGAAGGGTAAATCTTGGCAGCCTCATCTCCTTTCCGCTGCACAATCGCCTCAAGCTTCAATCCCGGAACAGCACTCACAAACGGCGCATGAAAGACACGCCCTGCAAGCCCAAACCCAATCACTGCCGTTTTAATCTCACTCGAAGATGCCATTACGCCCTGCCTCCATTTGTTCCGAAAAATCAGAATAGCGGAATCCGCGCCTCAATTCGCTCACACAAAATCATCCGCGAGCAAAACTCCATTGCGATGAAGCAACCGCAGATTCGGTTCCAACCGCTCCGCACATTCTGCCTCGCTCAACTCCGGACAACGCTCCCGAAGCGCAGCTGCCAACTCTTCTCGATCGCGAGTTCCATCGAGCAACATCAAAAAATCCCGCACCCGCGAATCCTCAAGTCGCAGCGACGAGTGCAACAACGTAGCCACATGCTCCCGCGTCCGAGCCTCATGCCTGCAAATCAAACTGGCCTTCGGCCGCTCATCAATTCCGTCACTCACGGGAGCCTGCCACGAAGAGAGCCGGATGAACCGCGCAATCACAAGTCGCAACAGCTGCGCGTAGAAATCGCCATCCAAATCGATCCCATAACTCACCATCTTTACTTGCAGCTCCGTAAACGAGAGCGAGCGTGGCCATGCCTCCACTAGTGTCTCCATCAAGCGCACCGTCATGGGATGCTGACTCTTCATCTGCAAACCGCCCGGCTGTGTATAAACCCGCAAAACCCCATCCTCCCCTGCAGCCGACTCCGCCTCGCATCCGAATCGAAGCCGCAAAAATGCTTCAACATCCACTTCGGGTTTCACTGCCCGCTCCGCATGGCACAACAAAGTCTCACGAAACATTCGCATCCGAATCAAATCAAAAATCTGCTCCTCCGCGATCCGATCTCCCCCAGCTAACTGCTCGGCAACCGAAGCCTGCTCCGGCTTGAAACACGGATCATTCGGAAACGGAAGCACCGCTTCGCTCGCATACTGCAACCCATGCTCACTCGCGTGTCGGACAAAATCCGAGAACGAGACTGGACGGTTCACGCGACCCATCTCATCGTGATAGATCGAACTCGCATCACGTCCCTTCATCTTCTTCATCTGCCGCTCCAGCAGCGCCCGAAACGGCTCCTCCGGTTTTTGCGCCTCGACCACAAACTGCAGAAACTCCATGCCGCGCGCGACCGACTCGGCAGGAGCGCTACTCCCCGCACCTCCAATCAACAGAATCTCCCGCACCAGATTCCGCAGATGCCCACCCGGCAACGTGTTGTAGCTCACAAACGCGATTCCATCCGGCGAGAGTAGCCTCCGGCAAACCTCCAGCAGGCGTGTCTGCACCGGCTCCGGTACCCATGCATACAGCCCATGCGCAATGACGTAGTCGAACTGCCCTAGCGTCTCGTCAATCTCCATCAGGTCACCCTGAAAGATCCGAAGATTGGTCAGCCCCAACTCCTGAATGCGTCTCTGCCCGCGCGCAATCGGTTCTCCCGCAACATCAAATCCCACAAACTCGCTACCAGGAATCGCATAAGCCATCGGGATCAGGTTTGCCGCCTCATTGCACCCAATCTCCAGCACCCGGCATCGTTCTACCGGAGCAGGCTGCAACCCATGCAGCATCGCCATCACTGCCAAGTGATCCGGATGAGTGTCTGGATACGCAAAGCAGGGATAGGCTACCTGGTCGTAAGCATCCCGTTCGCTTTGCATCCGCCCTCCAGAAAGTCGCGCTGTTATGCGCGCCCTGCAATCGTCTTCAGTGCCGGATAGATCTTTCGGTACTCCCCATATCCTTTGTCCATCACCTGCGCATTTTCAGGTGC
>Ga0206958_1034_pt1 | contig 41110 bp, 40 predicted proteins | sample Alteio_BWOrgHeat_33_FD_152968 | JGI IMG/M metagenome (GOLD analysis project Ga0206958, IMG submission 152968) | Enriched cells from forest soil in Barre Woods Harvard Forest LTER site, Petersham, Massachusetts, United States -... | ecosystem: Environmental > Terrestrial > Soil > Temperate forest >... | reverse complement strand
TCGGCACTTTTGGCCTACACCGCGGAACCGAATTAGCGCGACAGGCAGAGCTGTTGCTCGCTGGCTCATGCAGTCCTGATGATGGAGATGTATTGGGGAGTTATACTCGTGAATTGCATGCCCTAATCGAAAATCGGCGCGCAGCTAAACATACAACATGAGCACAACTTATCAGATTGCTTCTCCGAGCTATCTCCAGACAACCACGGTTTACTTTCAGTCAATTCCGCAGCCCCACCCAACTAGTTACTTAGGGCAAGCTACCGGGGCAGATCGAAACCGGTGACGCCAGCCAGCGCTGCACACGAGCTAGATAGCCTTAAACCCATGTAAAGATTTAGGACTGCATTCTGGCTCGAATGAGGCTAGGCACTGGGTTGGCACTCTTTATCGCAAACGATAAACATTAAAAACATGGTCACTCGGAATATTACACGTAGCCTGCAATGCAAGCGTATAAATCGTGTCATCTATGGGAGTTTCCAGATGCTTACCACCGACGAGCGCCACTGCTCCAGTGGGCGACTTTACTTTTGTATCAGTGGATGCCGTGTGTTTTAGGAAAACCTTAGCCATTGCCTGATTGCGAGCCTGCATGCCTTCGTTTGAAGCAGGTTTTGGATGATCAAGATCATAAAAATAGACTTTTACCTTTTTATGCACTGCAGTTTGAATCAGAGGCAGCATAGGCAATTGATTTCCGTGCTCACGATCTCGGAAACCCACTCCAAGGTTAAGCATTGCTAGGCCATCTGATTGCTCCCATTCATCTGGCGGCTTTCCCAGTTCGTCATTCCGTAACTGCTTGGCGAAGTCTAAATGAGGAAGCTCGATAAACAAGCGTGTCACGAGACACTCAGCGATCAGATCATAGACTATCGCTCTGCCATGCGGTTTATCGTGGGACTCTCCGACAGCAATGGCTCCCAGGCGGATTTTTTGTGACGCCGCATTATAGATTTCCCCGATTCCAATTGCGCTCTTGCAATAGGTGTCGATGTAATGTCCCATGAGCTTCACCTCCAGAGTAACTTTGTTAACATCCCATTTACTCAATATCAGTGAGTATTGTGGTTTTAGCAATCTAAGCTTTAACAGAGGCAGGATAATACTTCTGTCTCCCATGCTCCGACTTGAACTCAAATTCTAAGGCGATGTGCTATTTTCAGGGCGCACGGTCGCCGGTAAACTTTAGTTATGCAAGAAGCCGGCCGAGCATTGATTGGTGTTGGAGCGATGTTCCTGATTGTTGGCGCACTACTGCTGGTGGCCGGCAGACTTGGCCTGCCACTGGGACGGCTACCTGGAGACATCGCAGTTCGCGGAAAGCACGTCACCCTTTACGTGCCCATAGTCACTTGCCTTGTACTTTCCCTGGCTCTATCGCTGCTCTTCTGGCTGATCAGCCATTTTCGCCGGTAGTAGGCTATTTCTTCAAACCCTTGGTATCGTGCCCATTCTGGTGCAGAACGAGGGAAGATACGTTCCCTTTGTCGTCTTTCACAAACTCAATCTGCGCATCGACAATCTTCAGAAAAAATAGCTTTTCGGATTCGGAAAAGATCGGAACGTTGGGCTGGTTTGTAGCCTGCGCCATCAACTGATCTTTGTCGAGGGTAACCACGATGGAGAATGTAGGCGCCAGTTCATAAGTGCCTACATAATGCGCGAGGACCCCGCTATCTACCTTCACCGCTGCTCGAACCGCTGGTTTGAAGTCAGGCCACTGATATTCTGCGGCAATGCTGGACATAACCTCGTAAGCCAGGCGGGTGCCACCCTGAGCATTCGTCATGACTACCGCGCCTTCCCCGTCTTGTTCATAACCGACAAAGAGGCTTTCGAACCCGGCGTTCACCCCACTGTGTGAAAAATAAGGTTTGGAGGCAGAGCCGCCGATCTGGAGTCCGAGCCCCCAGTTACCCTGACCTGCCGTCATCATCTCTTTCGTCATATCTCGCGACAGAACATGGTTGTCTTCCCCTCGCAACGAATGCTGATTCTCGATGATGTAGTGCGCCAGGTCGGATGGTGTCGTCCACAGACCTGCCGCAGCCATCTCAGGGTAGGTATGCGCTCCGCCTTTCACCGGCGTTCCATCTTCGTTATAGGGTGATGCAGCAGAGCCGCGAAGCTCTGCCGGCAAAGGCTGCTGGTATGTGCTGTGCGCCATGCCGATCGGCGCGAGAACGGTATCATGCAGCAGCTTCGGAAATGGCTGCCGGCTTACGTCCAAAACAAGCTGCTGCATGATCGTGTATCCGCCGCCTGAGTAATTCCATTTGCTCGCTGGAGGAGATTCGAGGCGGATCGGCGGCGTGTTGGCAGGTTTTTCCCCGTTCAGCACCTGAAGCAAAGTCGGCACTGTCTCATCGGCCGCATAGCCTGGAAATCCATGCACCGTGAAGCCGGCAGTATGGGTCAGCAATTCACGAAGAGTTACGGTCGCACCTGGGGCAGCAGCACTGGCAGGAACCTTCCACGAGGTCAGAGACTGGTTAATGTCGACATCGAGCGAGAGCTTTCCTTGCTGAACCAGATGAAGCGCAGCCATGGCCGCTACGGGCTTGCTGATCGACCCCGCCTGAAACAAAGTGTCTGCGGTAACAGGCTTGCCCTCAAGTTGAGCAACGCCGAAACCCTGGGCCCATTCAATGACACCGTTGTGGACGACTGCGATACTGACACCGGGAACATGCATCTCAGCCATGCGCTCTTTGAGGCTGTGACACACATCTGGATCGCTCTTAACCACGACAGGACCGGGGAGGCAGCCTGCGATCTTATCGATGTGGCGTTGGACCTCAGGCGAAACCTGCGCAGGCAATGTACGCGCTGAGAGTCCAAGGAGGGTGTAAAGCGCGAGGGATGGCATCGCGGTGATGGCTCTGGTTTTGACCATGGGCGGCCTCTGCTTCGGAACATGCTATGAGTTGAAATCAACGACGGAGGAAGGATAGACGCAATTACAGAGACGCAGGAAGCTTGGCAATCGTTCCGCACTTTTCAGAAGTTGTTGCGGCATCCGGATATGGCGTTCGAATCCTCGCCGCAGCCTCCAAGTCAGCCACCCACCCCGGCAGCAAGTTAAACTCATCGTTGGTGAGTCAGAAGGTTCCATCTTCGCCGCAGCTCGGGTTCCTCTTTGAGGCAGATCCAGAAGTTCGCGAACAGACATCTCCACGGCGCAGCCGCAATCGGCGCACCTGGCTGGTGAGCCAGCTTGTTGCGGAGGCCCGGGAAGCTGTTGAAGCCGAGTTTGGCGATGTCTGGGTCGAAGGCGAGATTTCGAACCTGCGCCCGGCGTTATCGGGACACTTGTACTTCACGCTCAAAGACGCAGATGCCCAGCTGCCAGTGGTGCTCTTCCGCCGTCAGGCGCTGTTGCTGCGGTTTCGCCCCGAAGACGGCCTGCACGTGCGTGTGCGTGGCAAAGTCAGCGTTTACGAGCAGCGCGGCCAACTGCAGTTGGTAGCCGAGACAATGGAGCCCGTTGGCGCAGGCAACCTGCAACTGGCTTTTGAGCTGCTGCGCGACAAGCTGAAGGCAGAGGGTCTTTTCGATCAGGAGCGGAAGCGGGCACTCCCCGCGTTTCCGCGCACAGTTGCCGTGGTAACGTCGCCGACCGGGGCGGTGATCCGCGACTTTCTCAACATTGCCGGGCGCCGGTATGCCGGGCTGAATGTTGTGGTCGTTCCCGTGGCGGTGCAGGGCGATAGCGCAGCGGTCGAGATTGAATTGGCCCTTGCGCAGGTAAACGAAGGCGGGTTAGCCGACTTGATTGTTCTCGCGCGTGGCGGCGGTTCGCTTGAGGACCTGGCCCCCTTCAACTCCGAACGTGTCGCGCGAGCAATTGCCGCATCTGATCTTCCTGTTGTCTCCGCCGTGGGACACGAGACGGACTTCACCATCGCCGACTTTGTGGCTGACCTGCGCGCCCCTACACCCAGCGCCGCAGCCGAACTGATTACCGAGGCACATCACAAGGTTGAAGAGCTGGTTGCCGCGCTCTCAAACAGGTTGACTCGCGCCGCGCGATTCCAGATATTGCAAGCACGCCAACGGTTTGGCCGCGTAGCAGCTGAGCGAACCGAACAGCGCGTAACAACAGCCTTGCACCGGCGGCAGCAGCGCTTGGACGATCTGAGCTTTCATCTTGAATCGGCAATAAGCGAGCAACTTGGCCAACAACGTCGTCAGGTAGCGGAGCTGACTTCAGCCGTCCTGCGTCAGGATCCGCGACGAAGGCTTGCCATCACGCGGGAGATGCTTGCCGCCAGTCGCACACGGCTGAACCACGCGATGACGCGAAGCCTGGCGGCAGCGCGACACCGCAGTCAGTCGCTCAGTGCGCAATTGCAGTCACTTTCGCCTCTAGCTGTTCTGCAACGCGGCTATGCGCTGGTGCAGGATGAGAATGGAACTCTGGTCCGGTCCGTCACGCAGGTAAATGCGGATCAGGCCGTACACACGCGGCTGAGCGATGGAACATTTACAAGCAAAGTCACTGCAACCGTACCAAACAAGAACAGACGAAATAGCAAAAGGACAATATAACTTCCCAATGAGACAGCTTTTTGGTACGGATGGCATTCGCGGTGTTGCCGGTATAGCTCCGCTGGATACGACAACGGTTTATGCCGTAGGACTTGCTCTTGCACATCAGTTGCGGCCGGGGGTGATCGCAGATGGCATACTTGGGCCGCGCGTGATTGTCGGTCGCGATACACGTGAGTCGAGTCCGTGGATTGCTAATCTGCTGGCTGCGGGCCTGCGTGCCGGCGGCGCCGAGGTTGAGAGCGCGGGCATTTTGCCAACGCCTGCAGTTGCGTACCTGGCTCGCAAGCATGGCTTTCACGCAGGCGTCGTTATCTCCGCCAGCCACAATCCGTGGGAGGACAATGGCATAAAAATCTTCGGTGGCGACGGCAAGAAGCTTCCGGATGCTACCGAACTTGCGATTGAAGAAGTGATATTCAAGCATGCGCTCTCAACGTCCGCGCCGGATCTCGAAAGCATACCCGCGCTTGATGATCAACATCACTATGCCGAGGATTATGTCGCTTTTCTGCTGAACTCCGTGCCTGGGTTGAATCTCACGGGCAGAAAGATCGTTGTCGATTGCGCCAATGGCGCAGCAGTGACGATTGCGCCGGAGCTGTTTGCGAAGCTCGGCGGCGACGCGATGTTGCTGAACATTGCTCCCGATGGGCGGAATATCAATGACAATTGCGGAGCGCTCCATCCCAAAACAGTTGCAACATCGGTGGTTGTTCGCGGAGCGCAGCTTGGCATCACCTTTGATGGCGACGCTGATCGATGTCTATTTGCTGGTGCAGGCAGTAACGTGATCAACGGTGACGCAATCCTGCTGATGGCGGCGCGGGATCTGCAGGCGCGCGGGCTGCTGACAGGTGACATCGTCGTGGCCACGACGATGTCAAATATGGGCCTGGAGGCGGCACTGAAGCGCAGTGGCATTACCATGCTGCGGGCAGCCGTCGGCGACCGCTATGTCCTGGAGATGATGCAGCAGCGCAATGCAGCGCTTGGCGGCGAACAGTCCGGACACATCCTCTTTCCGCATCTTGCAACGACTGGTGACGGCCTGCTGACTGCCCTGGTTGTGTTGGATTTGATCGTCCGCACGAACAAGACCATTGAAGAGCTGACTGTCGACCTCAAGGTCTTTCCGCAGGTAATCGTCAACGTGAAGGTGCGTGAGAAAAAGCCGCTTGAGTCCATTCCCGCAGTGGCGGAGCGAATTCGCGCAGCAGAGATTGAACTAGCGGATTCGGGGCGGGTAGTGATTCGCTACTCAGGCACTGAAGCGCTGGCCCGGGTGATGATCGAAGCCGAGGACGAAGGCCGCATGCGATTCCATGCCGAAGCGATAGCCGCAGCGATAAAGGGAGAGCTCGGAACTGAATAGGCGTGTATCTTAGCAGGCTCGAAGCGGCGAATTCATAGTTGTCTTTTCCAACCTGGAATAGCCTCAAATCCTGCATTTGTGAGAGCATTGGTGATTCGAGCCAACTCCACGGCGTTATTTGTATAGAAAGTGATCCATTCGTCGTGATCCGCATAGATCGAAAATGTGCGCGGCTTGGGAACAAAAATGAAATCGATCCAATCGCTGAGTGTGGCTTCGAGCAATTGCAGAACCTCATCTGTACTATCTGCGGCTATTAATGCGCCGTAGCAGTGCTCAACTGAGATCGAGTGACCTTTTAGCATTTCGATCAGATTATCCGGATCAAATACGACTTGCTCCAAAGCTACGAAACCATGATCTACGCGAAATGGCGATAGAAATGTTTCTACGAAGCGATGAAGATTTTGTAATGGAGTTTTAAATGTCTGCTGGAACTCCGATGTTTCTGAGCGAAACTTCTTTAGCTCTCCAGACTCGGACGTGAGTCTCATTTTGACTCCATATCCCGCCAGTTATCTCCGAACGATAGGTCAGCCACAACCGGAACCTTCAACTCAATAACATGCTCCATAGCTTCCTTGACCAGTGGAGTTATGGCTTCCTCTTCGCCTTCGGGGACATCGAAGAGCAATTCGTCATGGACCTGCAGCACCATTCTCGTACGCAGTTTTTGTTCCGCCAGCTTGCGATCAATAGCGATCATAGCCAGCTTGATGAGATCGGCTGCTGTGCCCTGCAACGGCGTATTGACGGCGGTGCGCTCGGCGAACCCTCGCTGATTGGCGTTGCGGCTTTCAATATCAGGGATAGGGCGCATGCGGCCGAAGAGCGTGCGCACGCTGCCAGCGTGGCGTGTTTCCTCGAGGGTCTTGTCGATGAAGACTCGCACGCCATGATAGCGCTCAAAGTATCGCTCGATGTAGAGCTTTGCCTCACCCTGAGGTATACCAAGCTGCGCAGCCAATCCGAAGCCGGAGATACCATAAACGATGCCGAAGTTGACTGCCTTGGCTCGCGCGCGAACATGCTTGTCCATGTTCTCCTGAGGCACACCGAAGACTTCGCTGGCGGTAAGAGTATGGATGTCACGGCCAGTCTTGTACGCCTCAACCAGCAGCGGATCTTCACTGAAGTGCGCCATAAGGCGTAGCTCGATCTGCGAGTAGTCTGCTGAGAGCAGGTGATGGCCTGGGGCAGCGATGAATGCCGCTCGAATCTCGCGGCCAAGTTCCGTACGTATCGGGATGTTCTGCAGATTCGGATTAACAGACGAGAGGCGGCCTGTGGCTGTAGAAGCAGCGTTAAAGGTGGTGTGCACGCGCGAGTCGTGGTCCACGAGAAGCGGAAGCGCATCGACATAATTGGACTTGAGCTTGGATAGGTGCCGGAACTCGATGACGTGCTGAGCAATAGCGTGCTGCTCGGCGAGCCCTTCGAGAACATCCTGCGCGGTGGAAATCTTCTTGCCCTTGCCATAGATGAGCGGTTTGGGCAGGCCCATGTGGGTAAAAAGAACTTCGCCGAGTTGTTTAGGTGAGTTAATGTTGAACCGGCGTCCAGCGTGCTCAAAGATAAGTTCGCTGACGCGCTGCATCTCTGCACCGAAGCGCTGTGACAGCTCGTCGAGCGCGCCGAGATTGACCCGCACGCCGGCGCTCTCCATACGGTAGAGAACGGGGACGAGCGGCAGGTCGATGGTCTGGTAGACGTCGGTAAGTTTCTGCTCTTCGACATCGCGAACAAGAGGCTGCGCGAGCGTTTGAATCGCGTGCGCCGCCCCCGCAAGCGAAGACGGTACCGGCTGGCCACTGCGGGCAACGACATCGATGAGCGTCTGCGATGCATGCGTGGGATTAACCGCGTAGGACAGCAGCATCGTGTCCGTGATGGCTCCGCGAAGCGTGACGCCGAGATTGCTGAGGCGGTGCAGAACGGTCTTCCAGTCGTGGACGATCTTCGGGACGCTTTCGTCTTCAAGGAAGGCACGCAGTTCAGACGTGAGCTGCAGGCGCAGCGCCAGTTCGGGTTGATCGGGTATCTTGACTGAAACGCCAACAAATTCGAGAGCCGGGATGGTCGGAAGTTCAGCGAGGACATCCGCTGCGTCCATGATGTCCAGCAGGGTGGGCATTGGCGGAAGAGCTTCGTCTTCGGCTGCTTCTTCACTTGTCTCCGCGCCGGTCTCTGCGGCTGCCTCGGGCTTGGCAGCCTTAGCATCTTTATTGAGTGCGAAGGCAAAGCCATGCGTGTGCGCGGCTGAGTAAAATGCGGCGATTTGCTCATCGGAAGGATCGTCGATGAGCTCGGCCGTTGGTTTTTGCGCACCCGGCGCAAGCTGACGCAGCAAGGTGGTGAACTCGAGTTCGGTGAAAAGCTCGCGAGCTGCTTCAAGATCGGGCTCCGTCGTCTGCATGCTTGCAAGGTCAAGTTCTACCGGAACGTTGCAATCGATGGTCACGAGCTCTCTTGAAAGCAGTACTGTGTCGCGGTTTTGTTGCAGGGATTCGCGATATGTCTTGCGCTTGACCTCATCGGCACGGTCGAGCACGGCTTCAACGCTGCCGAATTGCTGGATCAGCTCGACAGAGCCTTTGTCGCCGATACCGGGCGCACCTGGCACGTTGTCGATGCTGTCGCCGCGCAGCGCCATGACATCAATGACTTTTTCCGGCGGCACACCCAGGATTTCGACGACCTTTGTGGCATCGATGATTAGGTTGTCTTTTTGCGGATTGAGAACGCGGACGTGTTCGTTGACGAGCTGCATCATGTCCTTGTCGCCGGAAATGACGAAGACCTCGTGACCGCGTTCGCTGGCCTGCCGGGCGAGCGTGCCGATGACGTCGTCGGCTTCGAACCCGATGGCCTGGAGAATCGGGATGTGCAGTACTTCGAGCGCGCGGCGAATGTACGGAAGCTGTCGTGCAAGGTCTTCCGGCATGGCGGTGCGCTGCGCCTTGTAACCTTCGTAGGTAGTTTCAATGAAGGCTTGCTCTTTACTGCTCCATTTGCGGAGAGTGCCGATCTCCTGCGCCTTGGCGTCGCGGAAGACTCCACCGCTAACGTCAAAAACCGCGGCAAGGTACTGCGGCGCGAAATCGTCGCGGAGCTTTTGGATCATGTTGACGAAGACGTAGGTAGCCGCAGTGGGTACTCCGCTGCGCGTGGACATGGGCCTGCTCCGCTGCATGGCGTGGTAGGCACGGAAGATAAAGTTCATCGTATCGAGCAGAAAAACGGGCTGCAGCGGGGTCGCGTTGGCTTCAGATGTCATCGATTGCGAGTCTACCAGCGCAGGAAGCCAGCTTGCTACATCGGACAGGTCAGCCGATGAACATGCAGTCGCCGTAGCTGAAGAAGCGATAGCGCTCGCGGACAGCGTGCGCGTAGGCGGCCAGGATGCGCCCACGGCCGGCAAAGGCGCAGACAAGCATAAGCAGGCTCGACTGCGGCAGGTGAAAATTGGTAAGCATTGCCCCAACAACTCGGAACCGATGCCCGGGCGAGATGAAGATGGCGGTTTCGCCGGTGTGCTGCACAAATGGACGGTCGCCTGATTCCGCTGCGCAGTGCTCAAGCGTTCGCACGGTCGTGGTGCCTACGGCGACGATGCGCCGGCCTTCTGCGATGGCACGATTGAGCGCGGTGGCAGTATCTGCCGGCAGCGTGTAGCGCTCACGATGAAGGTGAATATCTGCAACGCGTTCAACCCGCAATGGTGCGAATGTCCCGAGACCTACATGGAGCGTCACACGGGCAATCTCAACGCCACGGGATGCAATGGCGGCGAGCACCTCAGGAGTAAAGTGCAGGCCTGCGGTAGGTGCGGCAACGGAGCCGCGCTGCGCCGCGAATACGGTCTGGTAGCGCTCTCGGTCTGCGGTTGCGTCATCGCGCTTAATGTAGGGCGGCAACGGCATGTGCCCGATCTCGTCGAGGACGGCGTAGAAATCTTCAACGGGAGAAAAGCGCAGGAGGCGCGCGCCAAACTCACCACTTGAAAGCACCTCGGCCTCGAGCACAACAGCACCTGAAGAGGCTTCAAAGGCAAGGTGATCGCCGACGCGAACTTTGCGACCCGGGCGGACGAGAGCGTTCCAATTCCCTGCTTCATCAGGACTGGTGAGCAGCACTTCAATCAAGCCACTTGGCTCCTGCTTTCCCCGTGCCGTGGCGCGGCGTGCGTAGAGACGTGCAGGAATGACGCGGCTGTCGTTAAGTACCAGCAGATCGCCAGGATTAAGGAGAAAGGGAAAGTCCGCGAAGGCTCGGTCAGCGAAAGACGCTTCACTGACTGGACGATTTCGATCCACGACGAGCATGCGACTCGCGCCGCGCTCTGCAGGGGGCTGCTGAGCGATAAGCTCCTCTGGCAAGACAAAGTCGAAGTCGGCGACGCGAAGTCCCACATAAAGTTCTGGCTCGCTCATGCCCTTCCCTTGCAGAGATATTCGCAGGCACGCTCTCGCGCCCTCTCCAACACAACGTCAAGACTGTCGCGGATCGGCCCCAGTTCCTGTGAGTTTGTCTCTTCGGAGATGATCGTCCATTGACCCCAGCTCACGGCGATGCGAGTAAATGGCTTTGGTATCTGGAAGCGGTCCCATGAACTCATAGTCCATGCTTTTTCTGGCTGCAGATGAAATGCTCCGATGGGCGCTCCGGTCATCTCCGCGAGCTTGATAGGGCCAAGCTTGGCGCGATAGATGGGCCCTCGGGGACCGTCTGCAGTGAAGATTGCCGGCGTTCCTTCGTCGAGTACGCCGCGTAGGGTGAGCAAGCCTTCACCGCCCCCGCGCGAACTGGAGCCCCGCACTGCATGGTAGCCGAAGCACTGAAGCGTCCGCGTGATCAGCTCGCCATCAAAACTTTGGCTGATGAGGATAGTGGCGTGGGTACTGCGGTAGTAGTAGGCAGATGCCAGAACGCATTGATGCCAGAAGCAATAGATTTCGCGGCCGGGAGTAAACCCGTGAAAAGCCGGTGTGACACCTTCTTCCGCGAGCACCTCAAAGCGCCAGGTGCGGCCGACCAGCATCAGCAGCGCCCAAACGAGGCGGGGGACAATGGCAAGCGCGAGCCGCTGGCCCCAGGTAAAGCTGCGTGGCGTTCGACTTCCTTCCCTATCCCGTGTCACTCCATTGATTTTAGCTATAGCGGAGCCAGCGAAGGATTTCCGGCAGCGTCGCGCGCTTGCCGTACATCAGGATGCCGATACGATAGAGGCGCGTGGAGATTGCCAGCACCGCCCAGATGCTGGCAATCATGAGACTTATCGAGACAGCAAACTGCCAGGCTGGAGGGATCTGTGCGCCCATGCGTAGAAACATGATGATGGGAGCACAGGGTGGAAAGAAAGAAGCCGTGACAGACCAGAAAGAGTTCGAATCGTTGATGACCAGCATGATCAGCGCAAAGCTGAGCCATACGGGAACAGCCGCGAGCGGCGTGTACATCTGCAGTTCCTGTTCGGTTTCGCAGGTGGCAGCAAGGCCGGCGAAGAGAGAGCTGTAGAGAAAGTAGCCGAGCACGAAGTACACCGGAAAGAGCACACCCTCGACCCATGAGAAATGGATCGCGTAGTCACCGGAGAGAATGGGTGCGGCGAAAGCGGAGCCAAGGATGGCAGCGCCGGCGATCACCCAGATAAGAATCTGTGTAAGGCCGACAGCGCCTACGCCGATGAGCTTGCCGGCCAGCATGTCGCCCGGCTTGGCGATCGCCAGCATCACCTCAAAAATGCGCGAGGTCTTCTCCTGGATGATGGAGCGGGCCACGTTCAGCCCGTACATGATGGTGGTCATCGAGAGCAAAATGGCCATCACATAGCCCTTGTAAAAGGAGATGATGGCATTGCTCTTGACAATAGTGCCGTCTTTTCTTACCTGATACGTGGCAATAGAAACGCCCTTGTCGAGCGCGTCGGTTTCGGTGCGGTTCATGCCGTTCTTAAGCAGCTGGTGGTCAGTGATGGCGTTGTTGACAGAGGCCTTCATCCGCCCGATGGTGGTGAAGTCGCCGGCCGACTGCGAGGTATAGGTGGCAACCGGCAATCCAGCACTCTGTGACTGAATCGACAGAAGCCCATCGACCGCCTTCGTCTGCACCTGCTTCAACTGTGCTGCGCGGTCCTCCGCGCTGGCGGGCGCGATGACATCGACCGTAGCCTTGGCATCCTTGTCGCTTAGTATCTGGGTGCGAATTTCGCCGGCGAGCGCTGGGTCATCCGCCACAATCACCAGGTGCTTGTTGGAGCCGAGGCCGATGCTCGACAGGTAGCCGACTCCGATCAGTATTGCGAAGACAGCCGGCACAAGGATCGTAGTCAGACGAAAGGCGCGGCCGCGAACCTGCTCCAGGTATTCGCGTTTGGCGACGAGAAAAACGTTACGCATCGACCTTGCCTCCTACAGTCTGAATAAATATCTCTTCAAGAGACGGCTCAACCAGTTCAAAGCGATAGATGGTCGCAACGGAGGAGGCATCGTGCAGCAGCTTCTGCGCGCTTCCGCCCTCTTTGAGGCGAATCTCAACGTGGCCTGAATAGCTGCTCGACTCCGCTATTTCAGGGGAGTTGAGGAAGGTCGAGCTTCCCTCATACTCGATGACGACGCGATTGCGTTCGTAGCTGGCCTTGATCTCGCGCATCCTGCCGGCGAGCACTGCCTTGCCTTTGTCAATAAGGCAAATGGAGTCGCACAGCTTCTCGACCTGGTCCATGCGGTGGGTGGAAAAGACGATCGCCTTGCCCTGGTCCTTGAGCTCAAGCAGCGTTTTTTCCAGCAACACGGCGTTAACGGGATCAAGGCCGGAGAATGGCTCGTCCATGATGATGAGGCCCGGGTCGTGCAGCAACGCGGAGATGAACTGAATCTTCTGCTGCATGCCTTTCGAAAGCTCCTCTGTCTTTTTGGGCAGCGCGTCGGCAATGTCGAGACGTTTAGCCCAGTCGATAGCGCGCTTGCGTGCCTCATCCGGAGCGATGCCATGCAATTGACCAAAGAAGATGAGCTGCTCCAGGACCTTCATTTTCTTGTATAGGCCGCGCTCTTCAGGCAGATAGCCAACGCGCTCGAGACTTTGACGATCGAACGGCTTGCCAAAGAGGCTCACCTGGCCGCTGTCAGGAATGGTGATGCCGATCATCATGCGGATGGAGCTGGTCTTGCCCGCTCCGTTTGGACCCAGCAGGCCAAACATCTGGCCGGCTTCAATGGAAAGACTGAGATTGCTTACAGCGACCTTCTGCTCGTAAGCCTTGGTCACTCCCACCAACTCTACGACTGACATGGATTCTCCCGGAGCCGGTTGCACAAGCTCCAATACAGCGCCTGACCGCATCGCGCCGCGGCATTGTCTGCAAGGAGTCTAGCAAACCGGGCTCAGGCGCAGAACCGCAGCCAAATACGCAGTCGGATGCAAATTCGTTCCGGCTTGAACGGATTGGAGAGGGTGGAATGAGGATGGAAAGACGATGGACAGCCCGCTACCTCTGCGCAAAGATCCGCTGAAAGAGAATGGAACCGTTTCCGGCGTAGACAGACTTCCACTGGTCAGCCGGAAGCGAGTGTGCCATCGGCGATTGCGCCGAGAGGAGACAGAACTGGATTCCGTATTGATCCAGCGCGGCATCGTGATCATTATGCATTGCTGCGCGCTGTTCATACTGCCCCGGAACACCCGACCACTGGTACAGGCCGGTGCGCCCGTCGACAAATATAGGGTGGCCGGGCATGGCCCATACGAGATAGCCCCCATACCTGTATTCAGTAAGAATCGAGCCTGCGAGTTGATGTGACTGCATATACTCAACTGCCCTGGCCGGGCTCTGGGCTTCGATCTGACTGTTGATATTACGCGGACTCGGGAAAGCCGCAACTGCAGTAACTGAGGCAGCCGCGATCAGCAAGGCATTCGGCAGAACTCGATTTTTCCTGCGATCCCAGGGATGCGCCGAGTTGGCCAGCATTCGCGAAAGGATAGGTGCGGCGAGAATTCCGAAGACGAATAGCTGTCGTGCCTGACTGCCACCCAGCCAGACAGCAAGCGCCAGCAGAACCAGCTCATCCAGATACAGCTCAGACTTGCGAAGAATCAGCAGAAGCAGAATCGCACCGAGCAGAGCCAGAAAACATGCTCCGCGAAGACTGCTCAGCTCCAACGGACTCCACTCATCCACCACCGCCAAGTCGATCGGCTGGCACAAAAGAGAGTCGAGAGCGTAAAGATACTGGCGGATGCCGGCGGGGTTCAGCAGCGCCGCGAGTGCGGAAAACGCAAGCGCAATGGAAAGCACCCGCCGGCGGACAGGCCGCCAGGGCTCAGCTATAAGCGAGCCAATTTCAAAATCAAAGAAAGAACTGAAGAGTACAGCTGCAACGACTGCGAGGCCAATCAAGAACGAGCCGTGGCAATTGGCCCACACCGCAAAAAGAGGCGGCAGCGCGAGAAACCAGCGAGGGTTACGGATCCGGCCGAGGTGCAGGATTACCAGCTCCCCGATGAGCAGAAGATAGCCGATAAGCTGCGGGCGAATCGAGAAGCCCGTAGCAGCGAAAAGAAATAGAACCAGCGCGCCCGGGAAAGCCGCTCGCGGGCTTCGCCCATACACAACGCAAAGCACGTATCCGCCCGCAAGCACCGCTGCTGCGAGGCAACAGAAAGCGAATATCATGCCGGAGAATCCGCCCAGGTGATAGGCGCCGAAGATGGCGAGCTGAGAGAGCCACTCCTGAGGAACCCAGCGACCGGGTATCGGTGAAAAAGTATGGACAGCAGGAATGGTGTGCGTCGCCCAGATAAACTCGCCAATCTTGAGATGACGCCACATCTCTGGGTCGTTAAAACGGCCGCGTGATGTCACGACTGCCAGTGCGCACAATGCCGCGCCTACCGCAACAGGAAAGGAGAAGGCGCTGCCCAGCGCGCGGCCAGGCAAGCTGGCGCTTCGCGGCTTGGTTACAACAGCCGGAACGGATACTGTGGTGCTCACGCGGTCTCGATCTCCTGACCAAGTTCTTCAAAGAAGCCGCCCGGCTCAGCCAGGCGGATAAGGCGATGCAGGTAGGCGCGCGAGATACAAAGGCTGCGTGCCGCCAGGGTCTTGTTACCGTTGTGCTCACGAACAGCCGTGGCGGCCAGCTTGACCTTGTAGTCGCGCAGCTGCCGTTCAAAAGAGCCCGCGGGCTGATAATCGCTGATATCGACGACGCTCTCTTCGCGGATCATCTGCGGCAGATCGTCCTGGCTGATGGTGTCTCCGTTAGCGACGATGATGGCGCGCTGAATCACGTTTTCCAGTTCGCGCACATTGCCGGGCCACGCATAGCTCTGCAGCATAGACATGGCGCTGGGCTCGATCGTCCTGATCTGCTTCTGGTAAGACTGCGCGTACTGGCGCAGGAAGTGGCTCGCGATCTGCGGAATGTCCTCCGAGCGCTCCTGCAAAGCGGGAGCATGGATACGAAGCACGTTGATGCGATAGTAGAGATCCTGACGAAACTTGCCCTGAGCAACCATCTGGCCGAGATCTTGATGGGTGGCAAAGATGAGACGGGCACGGAGAGGGATGAGCTTGTTGCCGCCGAGGCGGTTGAACTCTCGCTGCTGCAGAACGCGCAGGAGCTTGACCTGGGTATAAAGGCTGAGTTCGCCGATCTCATCGAGGAAGATCGTGCCGTCGCCTGCCTGCTCGAAGAGGCCTTCGCGGGCGCCAGCAGTACCTGTAAATGCGCCTTTCTCATGGCCGAAAAGCTCTGACTCGATGAGAGTCTCGGGGATCGCACCGCAGGAAACAGCAACGAATGGCTTGCCGGCGCGATTGCCTAGGTTGTGCACCGCACGGGCGATCAGTTCCTTGCCGGTGCCGCTCTCTCCGGTCACAAGCACCGAATTGCTGAGATTGGTAACGCTCTCGACAAGCTGATAAACCTGGCGCATCTGCGGGCTGGTTCCGATGATGCGATCGCAGCCATTGGCTTCCATCTCAAGACGGTCCTGAGCTTCCTGAAGCTGCTTCTTGAGCACGTAGGTCTCATGGGCGCGGCGCAGCATGGTTTTGAGGTCGCGGATCGATGGTGGACGCCGGCAGTGGCCGTAGGCGCCTTCGCGTACCAGTTCCATGGCTGGCGTGCGAAGCGCGTCGTCAGCCAGAATCACCGCCGGAATCCCGGAAGCGATCAGGTGCCGCGAAACCTCCATTCGCTCACGAAGAGAACTACGCGTGGAGTTGAGGTCGAGGATCATGACATCACATTCGTCAGCCGCAACCACATCATTCATCTCGTCGTGATCGGACTCCAGAAGGACTTCGAAATCTGTTCCCAGGGAAAACGACAAAATAGGCTGCAGTGTGCGGTCTTCCGAGTACAAGCCAATACGTATGCTCACGTGACTCTCTCTCTTGAACAGATCGGCCAACCAGGGCCGGTATCCCCTCACGCATCACTGTTTTCATTAACGATCAGTTGTGGGTGCGCTTGGGATACGTAACCTTTATCGGCGAACTCTTTAATTACGTATATGGACCTTTGGTTACCTTAAATGCGCCAAAAGAGGTTACCGAAATAACACCTTTGGGGCAATCGCAATCAAGCTAATTTATGTCTGCTTCTTTTCCGGACGTTCTCTCTTAATCAATATCGTGCGGGGTTCGGCGTCGGCCTCGATGATCTCGGATTGTCTTTGGTGCGTCGCCCGCACAACTGGAGACGCAGGCCGCCATGACCCGAATGGGTGTATATGCGCTGCGTCACTGGCTGTATACAGGCGTTCACATCGGAGCTGTGTCGTTATATCTAAACCATTGATATGAATGAGTATGAAGGCGCTTTTCGGTTTGGGCAGTGAATTGCAATATCTCAGGGCGAGCCCATCGGGAAGTTGGCCTGGGCTGGAAGAGAGCCGGGAATGCACGCTGTCCAAAACATCCATTCCATCCAATCGATCGCTTGGTGGCCGACGCTAGCGGTGCTGACCGTGGCGACGATCACAGACCTGCGCAGCCGCCGAATTCCCAACTGGCTGGTCTTTCCATTCCTGATCGCCGGGCCGGTGGTTGCAGCTTGGGTCGGAGGATGGCACGGACTGGTAACAAGTGCAGAAGGCTTCGGTTTGGGTACTTTAGTGTACGGCATCTTCTACATGATGGGCGGTATGGGCATGGGCGACGTCAAGTTGTGCGCCGCCATCGGAGCCTGGATCGGGCCGGCACAGCTCGTGATGGCGCTGGTGGTAACTGCCATCGCCGGCGGAGTGATCGCGGTGTGCTGGGCTGCCAAGGGAGGATTCCTCGGGGAGCTTTTCAGCGGTAGCGGCGATCTGGTCTTCGGCATCGGCAAGCGAGGACTCGCTCCACATCCCGAACTCGTATTGACAAATCCGCTGACGCGCAAGATGCCCTACGCGCCAGCCATCGCTATCGGAACACTGTTTTCATTTCTTTGCCATTGAGGATTGACTACCCCGTTGAAGACCCGGATTACTGCCATGTTGATGAGTTCACCGATTCACCTAACCCGACTATCCCAGTTGCCCCATTCATTCGAGGCTGACCCGCAAAACGGCGGCGCGCTTCAGAGAGGAGTACAAGCATGATTACTGCCACACCTCAGGAACAGGAAACAGTAGGCGGAAAGGTGATGTCTGTAGTCCTGATCGGACCAGACGACCAGCGGCGCAGCAGCGTGGCGCTGGCATTGGCCGGCGTTCATAGCGGCTATACCCGCGAACTGCCCGGATATCCGGAACTGGATGACATTCCGCAACTGCTGCAGCACAACCACGACGTAATCATAGTGGACCTGGACAGCGACCCGGAGTATGCGCTGGACCTGATTGAGACCGTCTGCAGCAACAGCGCGACAACGGTAATGGTCTTCTCCGGCAAGACGGATTCGGATCTGCTGGTTCGTTGCATGCGGGCCGGAGCCCGAGAGTTCCTTACCCAGCCCATCGCCTCGGGCACCATGGCGGAAGCTCTTGTACGCGCTTCGGTGCGGCGTCCCCAACCGCGCACAGCAACAACCAAGAAGGCGGTCGGCAAGCTGATGGTCTTCGCTGGCGCCAAGGGCGGAGCCGGAACGACTACACTGGCCTGCAATTTCGCTGTCTGCGCTGCTCGCGAATCGGGGCAGAACACGCTGCTGATCGATCTCGACCTGCCACTGGGCGATGCGGCGCTCGGTCTCGGAGTGGAATCCGAGTACTCGACGATCAACGCGCTCGAAAATTCCGCGCGCCTCGACTCGAACTTCCTCTCGAAGCTGCTGACAAAGCACAGCTCTGGACTGTCTGTGCTTGGCGCTCCGGGCAAGTTCACCAAGTTTGAGATCACTGAAGAAGCGATCGACAAACTTCTCGCCATAGCGCGCCAGGATTTTGAGAATGTGATCATCGACGCCGGCACCAAGCTGGACCTGACGGGATCGGTATTGCTTGAGAAAGCCACCAAGATCTATCTGGTGTCGCAAGTCAGCATTCCAGCATTGCGCAACGCCAACCGGCTCATCACTCAGCTGATCAAGGCAGAGAACCCGAAGCTTGAAGTAGTCATGAACCGGGCGACTGGCCGTTACCTCGACATTGACGAAGAACACATCACCAAAGCGCTGACGGTTGCGCCGAAATGGAAGGTGCCGAACGACTATCCGACAGCACGCAAGAACCAGAACTCAGCCACGCCACTTTCACTTGAGGATTCCCCAGTTGCCCGTGCCATCCAGGAGATGGCAAGAGCTGCGACGGGAGTCACGGCAAGCACCGAGAAGAAGAAGCGTTTCAGCTTGTTCCCAACAAAGAAATCGTAATAGTAATCGCGGGGATGGTATCTCTTGGAACTGACTAGCATAGACAACTTTAAAGCCGATATTCACCGCATCCTGATCTCGAAGATGGATCTGGAGAAGCTGTCGAAGATCGATTACGCGCAGGCGCGGCAGGCCGTAGCCAGCATCGTGAATCAGATCATCGCCGAGCAGCGGGTGCCGCTGAGCTTTGAAGAACAGGAAAAGATTCAGACGGATCTGCTGGACGAGGTATTCGGCCTCGGACCACTGGAGCCGCTGCTCCGCGATCCGAAGATCTCCGACATCCTCGTGAACGACAAGGATCATGTCTTCGTAGAAAAGGGCGGCCTGCTCACCCGCGTCGATTGCAGCTTCCGCGATGACCGGCACATGCTGCAGATCATCGACCGCATCGTCAGTCGCGTTGGCCGGCGTGTGGATGAATCATCGCCGATGGTCGACGCCCGCCTGCCCGATGGCTCGCGCGTCAACGCTATTATTCCGCCGCTGGCGCTCGACGGTCCTTCCATGTCGATTCGCCGCTTTGGCGGCGGCCCAGTGGCCTCGAATCAACTTGTCACGCTCAAGAGCATCTCGCCCGAGATGATGGAAGTGATGGCCGCCGCCGTGCGCGCGCGCATCAGCATCGTGATCTCAGGCGGTACGGGCGCCGGCAAAACAACATTCCTGAATATTCTTTCGCGCTACATTCCGCAGAGCGAACGCATCATCACCATTGAAGACGCCGCCGAGCTGCAACTTGCGCAGGAAAACATCGTCCGCCTGGAAACACGCCCGCCCAACGTTGAAGGCGTCGGCGCAATCCGCCAGCGGCAGCTGCTCATCAACAGCCTGCGTATGCGCCCCGATCGCGTGATCCTCGGAGAGGTCCGCGGCGAAGAAGCCTTTGACATGTTGCAGGCCATGAATACCGGCCACGAAGGTTCGATGGCCACGGTCCACGCAAACACGCCCCGCGATGCTATCACGCGTCTGGAATCAATGGTTGCGATGTGCAATCTCAATCTGCCGGAAAAGACAGTACGACAGCAGATAGCATCGGCAATCACGATCATCGTGCAGGTTTCGCGTATGAGCGACGGCAGCCGTAAGGTGGTCAGCATCTCCGAGATTACCGGCATGGAAGAGAACGTCATCTCGATGCAGGAGATCTTCGCTTTCAAGAAAAAGGGCATCGGGCCTGACGGCAAGGTCGTGGGTACATTTGAGCCTACCCACATTCGCCCCAAATTTCTCGAGCGGCTCCGCACCTCCGGAATCTTTTTACCGCCAAGCCTCTTCGAGCAATCGATGGAAGTGAACTAACAGGATCGCGCTATGAATATGATCATCATTATCATCTTCGTCGGAATCTTCACCGTGATCTCGCTGCTTATGATGGCGAGCGGCACGGGAGCCACGCGAGAAGCCAAGCAGGTTCTCGCACGGCTGGACTCGGCACTGGCGACGGAGCGCGTTGCTTCGAAGGATATCTTCGTCGATCTGCGCAAGAGCGAGTTGCTTAGCGCTATCCCTATGATGCATCGCTGGCTGCTGAACATCAAGATAGCGCCGCGCCTGCATACAATGCTCTACCAGGCCAATCTGAAGTGGACCGCAGGCGGCCTGCTTCTCATGTGCCTGTGCACCTGCTTCGTACCCGGTTATGTACTCTACCTGCGTTCGGGAGCAATCATTCCTTCGGTCGCTGTAGGCCTGGTGTTTGGCTTTGCTCCTATCGGATACGTAATCTTCCGGCGCAGCCAGCGATTCGGCAAATTTGAAAAGCAATTGCCTGACGTGCTGGAGATGATGGTTAGCGCGTTGCGCGTAGGGCACAGTCTCAACGCCTCCATGTCGCTGGTTTCGCGCGAGTGCGAAGACCCGGCTCGCGGTGAATTCAAGATCTGCTTCGATGAGCAGAATTACGGCCTGGAACTGCGCACCGCGATGAGCAACCTGGTAGAGCGCGTTCCATTGCAGGATCTGAAGATTGTCACCACCGCAATTCTTATTCAGAAGGAGAGCGGCGGCAACCTGGCTGAAGTGCTGGACAAAACCGCGCGCGTCATCCGCGAGCGCTTCCGCCTCAAGCGGCAGATCGCGACACACACGGCGCAGGGACGCCTTACTGGTTGGATTCTTGCTCTTATGCCTGTCGTGCTGGGCATCGCACTCTACACTCTCAACCCCGAAACGATGAGCGTTCTTTGGACCCGTCCGATCGGCGTCAAGCTGATGTACCTGTCGGCTGCAATGACTGTGGTTGGAACGATCATCATCAACAAGATTGTCAAACTGGACGTTTGATCCGGACGGAATCAGGAAGCGTATGGAACTCACAATTCTGGTGTTTGGTCTCGTATTTCTGCTGATCGTGGGAGCAGGGCTGATGATCTTCAATCAGCGCGCTGTCCGCGACCGGCTGCAGGCCGTCATCACACCGCAGGTCAAGCAGACCTCGCTGCTCTCAAGCTTTCAGAAGTCAGGCGGTTCCATCAAGGGCGTCATCGAGCAGTTTGAACGCCTGCTGCCGAAGAGCCAGGCTGAGATGTCGGTTGTCAAGCAGCGCCTGACACGCGCCGGCTTCCGCAGCCCCTCGACGATAAAGATCTTCTATGGCACCAAGGTTCTGGTTCCGATTGGCCTTTGTGTGGCAGTGCTGATCAGCGGACAGGCGCAAGGCATCTTCGTCTACGTCGCAGCACTTGGCCTTGGCTTTCTCGCTCCTGACTTCTGGCTGGGTCGGCAGATCAAGCGCCGCCAGGCAAAGATTCGCCGTGGCCTGCCCGACGTGCTCGATCTTCTGGTTATCTGCATCGAGGCAGGACTCAGCCTGGACCAGGCAGTCATCCGCACCTCGCAGGAACTGGCGATGGCTCACCCGGCACTTTGCGACGAACTGGGAATTGTAGTGCTCGAACAGCGTGCCGGACGCCCGCGCAACGAGGCCTGGAAGAATCTGTCGGATCGCGCAGATGTGGATTCACTGCGCAGCCTCGTCTCGGTGCTTATTCAGTCCGAGCAGTTCGGCACCAGCATTGCACGAACGTTGCGCACGCACGCTGATACGCTGCGCGGGCAACGTATTCAGAAAATTGAAGAGCTGGCGGCGAAGACAACCGTCAAGCTTATCTTTCCACTGGTTCTATTCATTTTCCCTTCGCTCTTCCTCGTTGTTCTGGGGCCGGCGGGAATCATCATGATGGAAAGCTTCAAAGACTTTTTGCACTAAATCAGCACAGTTGCTGAAGAAAGGAGATTCACATGAATAGCGTCACCCTCGTCCAGGTTGTATCCGGTGTACTTTTCGCGATCGTGCTGGGAGTTCTCGTCCAGCGCCGCCGCTCCAAGGTTTCGTAACTCACAGCAAGAGAGCTTTTCACGGCCGTGAGGCCAAGACTCGAAGAAAGGAGTTCCCCCAATGACAAGCGCCACCCTGATTCAGGTTGTAGCTGGTGTGCTTTTCGTCGTGGTGCTGGGTGTTCTGATCCAGCGTCGCCGCTCCAAGGTTTCGTAGTCGTGTTCGCAGTCGTTCGTTGGCTGCGAATGATTAACCGCAATACAAGAATTTGGCAGTTCCAGGATTTGGCAGTACCGAGATTTGAACGAAAGGAGATTTGCCATGACAAGCGCCACCCTGATCCAGGTTGCATCCGGTGTGCTTTTCGTGATCGTGCTGGGATTTCTCGTCCAGCGCCGTCGCTCCAAGGTTTCGTAAGAGAGCGTCTCGTAATGCATGGCTAAAGCCCTGCACACGGTATTGCCTCTGGAACCGCGCCGGCATCAGCTTCATCCCCGCAGCCTTGCTCGACGAGGACGCCTCTCTTTATGGCGGATACTCGTTCCGGCTGCGGGGCAGAAGCACGGCTCGACCATAACCAGCAAGCAAAAAACATCCGGCGATAGCGCCGAGAGCGAACAGACAATGCACGAACTTCAGTATTGCGTGTACAACCCGGTACGTGAAACCTTCCTCAGCCTGGCGGTCATGGCGGCGGATACCACATTCGCACGACTCAAAGGGCTGATTGGAAGGTTGAAGCTCCGCTCCGATGAGGGGCTTTGGGTTGTGCCTTCTCGGGGGATCCATACCATCGGAGTCATTTTCCCAATTGATCTTGTATATCTCGACGAGGACTACCGGGTAATTCATTTCGAGGAGTCCTTTCCCGCGTTTCGCGTTGCACCCTGGCGCAAGCAGGCAGCAAGTGTTCTGCAGCTGCCACTGCACACGATTTATTCCTCACAAACCCAGCTCGGAGATCAACTTGTTATCTGTGTTGCCAACGAGATGGAGCACCAACTCAGGATCACCGAGCTGAGGTTGACCGAACAGGTCAAGTAACAGCCCGCGCGATCAAAGCCGGCACAGCGGCAGGAACGGATTTGAGATGAGTTTTCTAAGTCGATGGTGGAGGGCGCTGATCGCCAGTGACCGCAGACGGTCAAACCGCATGCACGCGCCCAAACTCGCCGTCTATTACTGGACCGGGTCCAGGCCTCAAAAGCACGAAGTACGCGATATCAGCCCTACCGGGTTGTACGTGTTAACCGACGAACGCTGGTATCCCGGCACTGTCGTCAAGTTAACTCTGCTTCGCACTGACGGAGTGGAGGAGAAATTTGAGCATCACGTTTCCGTTGACTCCAAGGCAGTTCGTTGGGGCGACGACGGAGTAGGGCTTTCGTTTGTTTTGCAGGACAAGGCCGTCAAAGGATCCGATAACCCTGTCCTGAACGAGATAACGGACACAAAGAGCATGGAGAAATTCCTGAAGCACTTTTGGAAGAAAACCGAAGAGAAAGAGCGACGGGCACGCCGTCGGTGATCTCTACCGTTTAACGTTTGGCTGGTATGGAGAAATTCGCTATGAAACAACAACGAAAAAAACAAAACCAACTCCTGCTCCGTATGCACCGATCGCGTTTGCTGCGCGGCCTGCATCACCGAGGTGAAGAGGGTGGCGCACTGGTGGAGATGGCCATGGTACTGCCCATGCTGATGCTGATTGTCACAGGCATCTTCGCCTTTGGTATTGCCCTCAATAACTACCTTCAGCTGACAGACGCGGTCGACACCGGCGCGCGCCTGCTGGCTATCAGCCGCGGCCAGACAACCGACCCGTGCGCATCCGTGGTTTCAGCAATTGAAAGAGGGGCTCCATTCCTCAAGCCCGCCAGTCTTTCGTTCACTTTCGTGTTGAACGGAACGTCGTACTCCGGCACCTCTTGCAGCAGTTCCAGCACCACGACTGGGGCAGCCGGCAATTTGGTGCAGGGTACATCAGCCCAGGTAACCGTCACGTATCCGTGCAACCTCGCGGTCTACGGGACAAACTACGCCCCACACTGCACCATGGTGGCGCAAACCACGGAGTTAGTCCAATGAACAAATCAGTCAAAAGAAATTTTCTCGTCCTTTCTCTCAAGGCGTTTCGTTTTGCGCTGAAGGACGAGCGGGGCCAGGTACTTCCCATTGTGGCATTGGTTATGGTGGGGTTCCTCGGCATGTGCGGCTTCGTCGTGGATGTAGGCCGCGTTTACGTCAGCTATCGGGAGCTGCAGGCCTCAACTGACGCTGCAGCACTGGCTGGAGCAGAAACACTGCCCAGTTCGTCGGCAACCACCGTTGCAACCGCGTATAGCTCTACCTCAGGCAATAAAAATGCCTTCAGTGGATCGGACTCAACCCAAATCACAACGACATTGAAGTGTATCTCCTCGCTCAGCAACTCGGGCATCGCATGCGTCTCTCCCACCAACGCGAATGCGATACAGGTAAGGCAGACGCTGACCGTGCCTATGTATTTCACTCGGCTGCTCGGCACCAGCTCTGTCACAATGTCGGCAACGGCGACTGCATCGATGCGCGGAGGGTCTGCGACACCGTACAACATCGCGATCATCGCGGACACAACCGCATCCATGAGCACCAGCGACAGCGGCGATTGCAATTCAACCAGATTGACATGCGAACTGCAGGGAATTCGCACTCTGCTGAGCGAGCTTTGGCCTTGCGCCTCGACTGAGACAAGCTGCGGCACCGCGACAGGTGGCACAGTTGCAAACCCGGTCGATAACGTAAGCCTCTTTACGTTTCCCAACATGACGACGGCAACAACTCAACAGTCTTACGACTGCAGCAGCACCAATCCCAAGATTTATGCCTATACCTTTCCCTCCCCGGCTGCGACATCGCTGACCACGATGCCATATACCTCCGGAGGAAATACCGTTCAGATGACCTATCAGGTGCTCAACTACTCGAGTGATTACAAGACATCTGATACGACAAGTTCGCTGAATACCGTCTCGAATCTGGTACGCGCAGCCGGCGGCAAGGCCGGCTGCACAGGAATGGGAAATCCCGGCGGCGAGGGAACCTACTACGCTGGCGCGCTCTACGCCGCCCAGGCATCTCTCCTGGCGGAGCAGAGGGCCAACCCGGGCTCGCAGAACGTGATCATCCTGCTCAGCGACGGTGATGCATCCGCGACTCAAACCCAGATGGTGACCGGCACCCAGAGCACGACACTGGCCACAAACAATGGCTTGTATCCATCGTGGGTCAATGAGTGCCAGCAGGCAGTCACCGCGGCTCAAGCCATCGCTCTAACGGGAACCAAGGTCTACTCGGTTGCTTATGGCGCGGCGGCAACATCAGGCTGCGCGACGGACACCGGTACGTACAAGAACAAGCCGTGCAACGCGATGAAGGATATCGCCTCGAGCCCGGCGTATTTCTTCTCGGACTACACAGCCAGCCAGAACGCCGGTCAGTGCGTTTCGGCGTCTCAGCCAACGACGAGCCTGAATCAGATCTTTACGCAGATCGCCGGCAGCTTCATGGCTCCCCGGCTGATTCCGGATGGGACTACCTAGAGGCCAGCAACAAGAACAACAAAGCAGCCGGGAGATGGGGACATAAGCAGTTTCCTCCTCTCCCGGCTTCTTTGTTTTTGCGCTATCCCGCCGGGGTCTGGCCATTTGCCCTGGTCCATGAAGGACACTCCGCTCTCTCCCGCTCCGCATCTCTAACGTGTCTACAGGGATACACTGAGGAGCAATTGGTATACAGCCGTTCACACCTGGCCTCTGTATAAACCCTCTAAATAACTTATTTTGTTCATTTTAAGAACCCATTTAACTTTGGCACGCCAATTGCCATATAAGAGCCGCGAGCTCATAGGTTAAATCGAAGCTCCAACAGGATTCTTTATGAACCGAAGACTTATCACGATTCTCTTTTGCGCGTTTGTAGTCGCCGCCGTCTGCGCCTTTGCGGTCAATCGCATGATCGGCACGCGCTTGAACGCGGTCGCGGCGCCTCGAACCACAAGGGTGCTTGCTGCCGTGGCCGACATTAAACTCGGCACCATATTGACCGCTCAGAACCTCACCACGATTGAGATTGCAGGAGCGGTGCCCAAAGGAGCCATCCTCAAGCCTGAGCAGGCTATTGGCCGCGGTGTCGTTGCCGATCTCTATCAGGGCGAGCCACTCCTTGAGAGCCGCCTGGCGGCTGTAGGCGCCGGTGGCGGGCTCGCTGCCACGATTCACAAAGGCATGCGCGCATGCGCCGTCAAAGTGGACGACGTGGTCGACGTCTCCGGTTTCGTCACCCCCGGCATGCGCGTCGATGTGCTCATCTCAGGCACCGCGCCCGGACCCGGCAATCAGGATCAAGGCTCCCAGGTGCGCACTCTGCTTCAAAATCTCGAGGTGCTCTCTGCCGGCACTGACATGCAGAAGGACGCCGAAGGCAAGCCGAAGCAGGTACAGGTCGTAAACCTGCTGGTCACGCCGGAAGATGCCGAGCTGCTAAGCCTGGCCAACAATCAAGCACGCATCCAGCTCGTGTTGCGCAATCCGCTGGACCAAGAGATTTCCAAGACCACCGGTACGGCGATGGGCAACCTCTTTGCCGACAAGAATCCACCCGCCAAGGCGCACGTCGCTGTCGCCAAGGCACCGAAAGCCGCTCCTGAATACTCCATCGAAGTCATCAACGGTTCCAAGCGGAGCGATACAAAATTCAACTCCCCTGGGGGCCTTCAGTGAACTTCAAAGTAACGATTCCCACGATTCTCATTGTCCTTTCTGTAGTTCCTTGCAGTGCTGCAACGCCGACGGACTCTAAAACGCCTCCAGCGAATGCCAAGGCCAGTGCCCCGGCTGCCGCTGTCACGAAACCGGCTACCACAGGCACTTCCCAGCCGGCACATGCCACGGCCGCTAAGACTGGTTCTCCTGTCGCCGCTGTCGCGAAACCTGCTACTGGCGCGTCACAACCCGCACATGCCACGGCCCTAGCGCGAGCTACACCTGCCGCCGCTGTCGCGAAGCCAGCCACCACCGGCTCCTCGCAGCCCGCGCATGTTACAGCCTCTAATAAGACTGCTGTGACTGTCGCCGCTGTCGCGAAGCCAGCCACCACCGGCACCTCGCATCCGGCGGTGGTCGCCCCGGCTGCTAAGACTGCCAAGACTGCTGCCCCTGCTCTGAAACCGGCGAGTCTCCACACCTCGCATCCGGCGCATGCCATGGCTGCCTCTCAAATTGCGGCTGTCACGAAGCCCGCCATGACCGGCATTTCGCATCCCGCACTCAACACGCAAGAGTCAGCCCCCCCCAGGGACACCACCCGCACGCTGACTGTCGCCGTCGGCAAGTCTGTTGTTGTCGACACGCCACGGCCGGTCAAGCGCATCGCTGTTGGTCTGGGAGACGTTGCTGAAGCCAACGCGGTCAGCCCTACTGAAGTTCTGGTGAACGGTAAGGTCGCCGGTGATACCAGCATCATCATGTGGGATATCAGCGGAGCCCGTCAGTTCATACACGTCACGGTTCAGCCCGATACATTTGTCGTCGATGACCACCTCGAAGGTGTGCGCCGCGAACTCAAGGCTGAGCTGCCTGATTCTGCCCTCACCGTCAGTGCCTCCAACGGAAGCGTATTCCTTCGTGGAACAGTCACTGATCTGAATGCCTCGGACCGCGCTGTGCAGATTGCATCGACTGCAGGCAAAGTCGTCAACCTGCTCTACGTGCATGTTCCTTCAAGCGCGCCGCAGATCCTGCTCAAGGTACGTTTCGCCAGCATCGATCGCAACAAGCAAAAGCAGTTTGGCATCAACCTTTTCTCAACCGGCCTCGGGAATGTAATCGGTGGCACCACGACAGGACAGTTTTCTCCGCCCTCGGTCACCCTCCCCACAGAATCGAATGGTGGAACAGCTTCATTTTCGAATGAGTTGAACCTCTTTGCCTTCTTCCCCGGGCTCAAGATGGGTGCCACCATCGAAGCAATGGAGGCGAAGGGTCTTGTCGAGATGCTCGCCGAGCCAAATCTGCTCGCGGAGAGCGGCAAAAAGGCCAGCTTCCTTGCCGGCGGCGAGTATCCCTATCCAGTCGTCCAGGGCACCTCATCGGGCTCTGCTGCGGTCACCATCTCTTTTAAGGAATACGGAGTTCGCCTGAGTTTTGTCCCCACGGTTACCCCGCGCGGCACGATCCACATGCAGCTTATGTCAGAAGTCAGTTCGCTGGACTTCACCAACGCCGTCGAAATCTCCGGCTTCCAGGTGCCGGCCATTGACACACGTAATGTGAACACTGAAGTGGAACTGGGAGAAGGTCAGAGTTTTGCGATCGGCGGCCTGCTCGACAATCGCGAAAATGAGACTTTCCAGAAGATCCCCTTCATCGGCTCCATTCCGATTCTGGGCAAGTTCTTCACGTCGATGTCCAAGACCAAGACCAACACCGAGTTGATCGTAATCGTAACGCCCGAAGTTGTTCAGCCCATCCCAGCCGGTTCTCCGTTGCCACAGCTCAAGTACCCGGAAAATTTCCTGCCGCCAAACACAGGTATACCGATGCACACACCGGATGCCGTGCCGAGCCAAAGAACTCCTGCGGCGCCGTCCATGCCAGTTGAGCAGTTGGTCGAAAGCATGAAGCCGGAGAAGCCTCTGGAGGACACATCCAGCGGCTATAGCTCACAGGGTGGTTTCACACCGCAGGCGATGGGTTCCTCGCCCAAGTAACGGCCCTGCCGTCGAGCTCACGCAGGAATTGAGTCTGCGTGAGCTCCACTTAAGACTCCAATCATTACTTCAGCCTGGAGGATGCCATGCCCGCAACGATACTCGAAGACTGGATGCACGCCGGACTATCGGAGAGTATTGTGAGCAATGCGCGGAGACAAGCACGCGGGTGTGACGCAAAGGTCAGAATGAAAGTATCGAATCTTACCCGGCAGACAGTGCTCGCCGATCGTCTCGAGATCGCTGATGAAGGCGCAAATCGCAGAAAAGGCCTGCTGGGCCGCGACGGACTTGCGCAGGGCGAGGGCCTGTGGATCAAGCCCTGTGAGGCCGTTCATACCTTCGGCATGCGCTTCGCGATCGACCTTGTGTACCTCGACCGTAGCAATCGCATTCGCAAGGTGAAAAGCAATGTAGGGCCGTGGCGAATGTCGGCCTGTCTCTCGGCACGCTCCGTAATTGAGTTGCCTGCGGGAACCGTAGAAGCCACGCAGACGCAGCCCGGTGACGCGCTCGAATTTACAGAAGCTAATTTCGCCAGCGCAGATTCCGACACACGTCTGTAGATCCCTGCGAGCCAGCAGATCCTCTTAGCCCGCTGTCTTCAGCGGGCTTTCCTGCAGCTCTTTATCGCCAGGCTGCTGCTCCTCTTCGCGTGACCCGTATAGATAGCAGGCGATCAGGTACCAGCCAAGCCAAGCCGGTGCCGTCCATACCGTCCAGAGATACATCGCCGACGGCTTCCACGTTCCGCCAAAGAGTGCCAGCTCCACCAGCATGCTGCCGATAGCCAATGCGGCCAGGACCTTCCGCGAGCGTGTCGCGTACGCACCTTGCAGGATCGCCGGCAACAGCAGTGCCTGATCGAAGAGCCAGTAATACGGTGCCGTCACAAGCGAGATAAGCATCAACAGGCTACCGTCGGTTTGCCAATTCCATACATGGCGTCGGCGCCAGTAGTAGACAAGTGCCCAGACACAGGCTCCGCACGCCAACACGTATTGCAGCCACGCGCGCTCCGGACTGATCCAAAGCCGCAGCACAATACTCAGGCATGGAATAAACTCCTTCTGAATGCCCGAGGTGCGCATCATCTGCGCATATTGTGACCACGCCAGTGGATCGAGCAGCCATACGAGAGCAGAGCTCGCAGCCAGGGCCGAGAGCCCGCCCAGGACGATCTGATAACTTCGCGAAACTATCACCCAGACCAGCAAAACAACGCCGAAAGATAAAAAGAGATGCGGCTTGAGCGCACAGAACCACAAAGACGCTCCTGCCAGAAAAGGCCGCGTCCGGTGCAGGTGCAAAAAGAGAACCAGCCCAAGCAGTGCAAAGATCGAAGTCTGCCCGACGATCAGGCACACCAGCGCTGGTCCAAAAGAGATCGCCAGCCAATAGATTCGATTGCGCGGACGTCCGTGCATCAGCCACAGCAGGCGCACAGAGAGAGCCAGGCACGCAATCAGCAGCAGCGACCAAAGCAACGACCCAACGCGCAGCCCAACATACCCAAGCGGAAGTGTGATCGGAAGCGTCCATGGTGGGTTGCGAACAAACATTGCGTTATAGGCAGTCGGAAGCCCTGCCGTGCGCTCAATCTGCGAGATCGTTTCGCGATCATATGGATTGGCATGGTGCGCCAGCTGGCTGCCCGCAGCCCAGTAGACAACGAAGTCCCGCGTTCCAGCCGTGCTGCCATTGATGAGGGTAACCAGGAAGAAGAGCATCGTGAGGCCAAAGGCCAGACCGCAAAGGCCTCCTATGCAGAATTCCACGATAGTCGGAAGGCTCTTTCTCTGAGGCTTATTAACACGCTCGTAGTGCGGAAAAACAGGCTCTGGCGTGTGTTCCAGGTCTTCGATCATGGCCGCCTCGTGTCCATCGGGGAAATGGTCTTCCGGTGCATGCCTCGAAACCCTTAAGAATAAGTGGCTGTCGGGGGTAATGTTACCACTTTCCGGTTATGTAAACGAAGTACATCTCTTTAGTGCATGCCTGTATACGCCAGTTCACTACTCAAGCACATCATATTCTCGTAAGTTGTTGATTCTATTGAATTGCAAATGCGATTCAGTTTGGCACAGCTCTTGCTATATATAGGGCGAACCCAACTCAACACTGGGTAATCACAAAACCTCGGAGAAAACACCATGAAGAACCTCGTTTCGAAGATGCGCATTGCGATCAAGAGCCTGAAGAGTGAGCAGGGTCAGGACCTGGTCGAGTACGCCCTCGTTGTTGCCCTGATCGCTTTTGCTTGCGTGACCGCAGTCAAGGGTGTTGCCACCAACCTCAGCACCGCTTTCAGCACAATCGGCACCACGATCTCCAGCACCGTCACCAACTAACTTCCTCCCGAGCAGTAACGGTTGTGAAGGCGCCTAACCAGACCTTGGCTGGCGAAAGTCCGGACCCGCATGTATCAGTTGCAGTTCCGCCACGGACTGTCGTCAGCCAAGGAAACTTTAACAACAACCATTCAACCCTTTGCCTGCGGCAGGATACCGTGATGAAACCAAACGCATGGAAGCACTACGCCAGGCTGCTGCGATCGACACAAGGGGAAGAAGCTCAGGACCTGGTCGAATACGCCTTGGTCGTCGCGCTGATTGCATGTGCGGTGGTCGGCGGCGTTCAATCCGTGGCTCTGAATCTTTCCACTGCGTTCAGCAACATCAGCACAAATGTCAGCTCGTTAACTACGAACTGACGAATAAGACAGACCCTCCCCCAAGGTATCGGTCTTTCGGAAATACCGGGAGAGTCGGCAGATCAACCCGCTGCGCTGACTCTCCCGCACCTTTTTAAGGACACTTCAGGACTCCAAGCATGCTTCTCTTCGACATCGCCGCTGCCCTGAAGAACTCCGGCAATGCCGCACAGGATACTTCGCAAGGCATTTCCCTCCTGATGCTGGAAGGATGCTTAACCGTAATTGTCATCGGGATGGCCTTCTGCATGCCGCGTCTTGGCGAGTCCTTGTTTGCCCGCATCGGCCGTGGCTTTGATCTGCTCGCACGTAGAAAGAAAACCGCCGTATCAGTGGTGGGTGCAACCGCGCTGCTGCTTCGCCTGGCGATTCTGCCGTTGGTTCCCGTTCCGCTTCCTTTTACCCCCAACGACTTCAGCTTTCTTCTGGCCGCCGACACCTTTGCTTCAGGAAGACTCACCAATCCGACGCCGCTGATGTGGACCCATTTCGAGACGATCCACATCAGTATGAACCCAAGCTATGCGTCAATGTATTTTCCTTCTAACGGCTTGGTGCTCGCGGCCGGCAAAGTGCTCTTCGGCAATCCATGGATCGGACTTCTCATCGCCAGCGCGCTGATGTGTGCAGCACTTTGCTGGATGCTCCAGGCATGGCTGCCGCCGACGTGGGCATTCCTCGGCGGTATGCTCGCAGTGCTGCGGCTGGGCCTCTTCAGCTACTGGATCAATACATACTCTGGCGGCGGTTGCATTGCTGCGTTAGGCGGCGCACTCGTACTCGGATCATTGCCGCGCCTTCGCCGCACCGGTAACGCACGCTACGGAATACTGCTCGCCCTCGGCGTAGTGCTAACGGCAATGACTCGGCCCTATGAAGGGGTGCTGCTCTGCCTGCCCTGCGCAATCTATCTGATCCACTGGCTGTGGAGATCGCAGAACCGTCCCAGTCCAGCATTGCTGCTGCGTCACGCGGCACTGCCGATTGCAATATTCGCCGCCGCCGGCACATGGATGGCAGACTACGATGCGCACGCCTTCGGCAATCCTCTTACGCTGCCTTACACAGTAAATCGCGCCACCTATGCCGTCGCTCCCTACTACGTATGGCAATCGCAGCGGCCAGACCCCGGCTATCGCCACACATCGCTGCGCAGCTTTTACTACGAGAACGAACTCGTTGGCTTCATCAGGATTCATAAACCTACCGGCTTCGCTCCGGAGACCCTGATCAAAGGCGTACGCGCTGCGCTCTTCTTCTGTGGCTTGTCGCTACTGCCTCCACTGTTCATGTTGGGACGCGTACTGCGCGATCGCCGCATTCGTTTTCTTGTTCTATGCATGGCCGTGCTGGCCATAGGCATGCTGATTCAGATCTTTCTCGTTCCGCATTATCTTGCGCCATTCACCGCGGTTTTTTATGCCATCGGCTTGCAGGCGATGCGGCATCTTCGCGTCTGGAAACCTGGCGGTCATCCTGTAGGCGCAGCGATCTTCCGCTTCAGCATCGTCATCTGTGTAGTGCTCGGCGGGCTGCGTCTCTACGCTGAGCCCCTCCACTTGCTCACTGCCGAGCGTCCGGCCGCAGGCTGGACAGACCGCTGGTATGGCCCCGGTCACTTTGGCGAAGAACGAGCACACATCGCGCATCAGCTCGAATCACTGCCCGGCCCTCAACTGGTGATTGTGCGCTATTCGACCAGGCATATCCCCAACAACGAGTGGGTCTACAACGCGGCAGACATCGACAAGTCCCACGTTATCTGGGCTCAGGATATGAGCGAGGCACAGAACCTCGAACTCATTCATCACTACAAGGACCGCCTCGTCTGGCTCGTACGGCCCGACGAGCAACCCGCGACTTTAACGCCGTACCCATTGCCTGACGCGGACGATGAACAACTGCCAGAACAGATCACCGCTCAGAATCAGACAGGCGCAGCGCCTGAAACAGTCACCGGGGCCGAAGCAGCCAACAGGCCTCAATTAGCCAGCAAAGAGGACCAGCCATGATCAATGGAAAACGAATCGCCGTAGTAATGCCGGCCTATAACGCCGCTCGCACTCTGGAGCAGACCGTGCAAGAGCTGCCCGACATCGTCGACATCAAAATCCTTGTCGACGACTCCAGCAAGGACGATACCGCACAGCTCTCACGCGAACTAGGCGTCCAGACTTTTGTCCACGATGCCAACTACGGCTACGGACGTAACCAGCAGACATGCTATCGCGAAGCTCTCGCCGCTGGCGCGGACATCGTCGTGATGGTGCACCCGGACTACCAGTACACCCCCGCACTTGTCACCGCGATGGCCAGCATGATTTCAAGCGGCATCTATGACATGGTGCTCGCTTCGCGCATCCTCGGCGGTGGCTCGCTTAAGGGCGGCATGCCGCTCTACAAGTACGTCTTCAACCGCATGCTTACTGCATTTCAGAATGTGTTTCTCGGCATCAAGCTCTCGGAATATCACACCGGCTACCGCGCTTTTTCGCGTACGCTTCTGCAGACGCTGCCGCTGCTTGAGAACTCCGACGATTTCGTCTTCGACAACCAGATGGTTGCGCAGGCTGCGATGTTCGACTTCTCCATCGGAGAGATTTCGTGCCCCACGAAGTACTTCGCAGAAGCCTCTTCAATCAACTTCAAGCGTAGCGTAACCTATGGTCTTGGCGTAGTGGCTACGACAGCAGGCTTTGTGGCCCACAAGCTTGGCATACGTCACGCAGCGCGATACGACGCTACCGGAAGAAAGGTCACGCAGCAGTACTACGCTCAGGTTCCGCAGGAGCTGTAAGCGCGGCCTGGTCGACGCGAAAGATTCTACGATGATGCTGGCTGCCGGTTCAGATAGCGGAAGTGCGATTTCTCTGCAACTCATCGAGGGCGGCCTCACCGCCATCGCAGTGGTGCTCGCCTTCAGCTTGCCCAGGTTCGGCACGAAGTTCTTCCGTAGAGTTGAACTCGCCTTTGGTGTGCTCGCCAGGCGGCGTTATTGGGCGACAACGATAGTGGGTCTTGCGGCATTTTTCCTCCGCCTCGCGCTGTTGCCACTGTGCCCCATTCCTAATCCTTTCGTGCCGGACGACTTCAGCTTTCTTCTCGCGGCCAATACCTTCGCGCAGGGCAGGTTGGCTAATCCAACGCCGGTAATGTGGACGCACTTCGAAAGCATGCACATCTCCATGCAGCCGGCGTATATGTCCATGTACTTCCCTGCCCAGGGCATGATTCTCGCGGCTGGCAAGCTGCTGACAGGCAATCCCTGGTTTGGTCTGCTCTGCATCACAGCGCTCATGTGCGCTGCCATCTGCTGGATGTTGCAGGCATGGCTCCCTCCGACATGGGCGCTGCTTGGCGGAATCATCGCCGTGCTGCATCTGAGCCTCTTCAGCTACTGGATCAACACATACTCAGGCGCAGGCTCGCTTGCTGCTCTCGGCGGAACACTCGTGCTGGGTGCCCTTCCACGCATCCTGCGAAGAGCGCGTCTACGCGATGCCATGCTCCTTGCCATCGGTGTCGTCATTGTTGCCCTGACCCGGCCTTATGAAGGCGTACTTCTGTGCATTCCGGTTTTCTTCGTTCTCTTCCGCTGGATGTTCTTCGCGAAGAACCATCCCACGCCGAACCGGCTGATTCGGCTCTGGGCTGCGCCGCTGGCGTTGATCGTTGCGTCCGGCCTATGGCTGGGCTACTACGATGCCAAGGTGAATGGCCATCCGTTGACCCTGCCCTACACGCTCAACCGCGCTACATACGCGGTAGCTCCATATTGGATGTGGCAATCGCCGCGTCCCGAGCCAGCATATCGCCACAAAGTCATGCGCGATTTCTATACCGACTTCGAACTGGATTACGTCCATCAAATCCAGCATCCGTCAGGTTTCGTCTTTCAGCTTGCATTCAAGCCGTTTGTCATTGCGTTATTCTTCGCAGGCATCGCGCTGCTTCCGCCTTTGATATGGTGGCCGCGCGCCCTGTTTGACCGGCGCATCCGATTCTTTGCCGGAGCGGCATGTGTCTGGATACCGGGCATGCTCCTGCAGATTTTTCTACTGCCGCACTATGTGGCTGTCTTCACAGGGGCGTTCTACTGCATAGGCCTGCAGGCCATGCGACACATGCGTGTACGACGCTTTGAAGCTCGTCCGGTAGGCCTGGCTCTCGCACGCTTTCTCGTGATTGTGTGCATCATGATGGCCGCGTTACGCGCATGGGCTGAGCCGCTCGGCCTGCGATATGCCGTATGGCCCAGCGCATCCTGGAACTTCGACTGGTACGGGCCCGGCCACTACGGCACTGCGCGCGCCAGTGTGGAGAAAGCGCTCGAAAGCATGCCTGGCAAGCAACTGGTTCTCGTCCGCTATTGCCCGTCACACTGGGCGGCAGATGAATGGGTCTACAACGCGCCCGACATCGACAGCTCTCAAGTTGTCTGGGCTCGGGAAATGGGCACTTCAGACAATCTCGAACTAATGCGCCACTACAGCGATCGAAAAGCATGGCTGGTACAGCCGGACCTGCATCCTGGTGCCGCTACACCTTATGCCGCCGCAGAGCAAGCCACCACTGCCGCCGTCTGCCCCACCGTACTGGCATCCGCGCGTTAAATTTGTCAGTCTCTCCGCATAAGGCAGCGAAGCGGCGTTCATTGGCATCACACTCACAAGATATGTGACCGGCTTTTGCGCTTCGCTCGATTCATTTTGTAGTCGGCTCAGATAGACTCAGAACTCGTGGGTTTACGGATCTATGCGTAACGGCGCGAAAGGCCCGAATGAACGAGAAGGTAGACGATAAATTTAAAAGCCGCTTGGTCTTCACACTGCTGGCTATAGCTGCAATCAGCCTGACCTTTGGCCTCGTGTGGATTGGCCGAGTCATCTTCCTTCTGCTTTTCGCCTCGATTGTAGGCACGATCTTCCTCACCGCTATCGCGGAATGGCTGAGTTTAAGGCTCAGAGTCAAAAGAGGAGCAGCGCTCGCGCTGTTTATCCTGACGTCGCTGATTGCGATCGCTCTTCTCGGATGGCTGCTCGGGCCCAATGTCATTCAGCAATTTTCGGAGCTCGGTGTCCAGCTACCTGTAGCTGCTCATTCGCTGCTGAACCAGCTGCAAAGCCATAAGTGGGGCCAATGGTTGATGCAGCAAACGCCTGACGCCGGGCAGGTGGCCAACGGCTTCAGTTTCGCAATCACGAGAATTGGCGGCATCGTTGTCAGCTCCGCGAGCATCATCGCGGGCCTTGCCATAGTCTTCATTCTTAGCCTGTACTTCTCAGTCGAGCCCGAGACCTACTACAACGGCATGCGGCGGCTCATTCCAGAGGAGCATCGCGATCAGTTCGACGAGTGCGCCGCGAGCGTCGCCCGGATTCTGCGCTCATGGGTACTGGCCAAGCTGATCTCGATGTCAATGGTCGGCATCCTCGTCAGCATCGGACTGGCGATCATTGGACTGCCGCTCGCCGGCACACTGGGCATCATCGCGGGAATGATGACCTTCATTCCCAACGTCGGCCCACTTATCTCGGTCATTCCTGCCGCACTGATTGCCCTCGCCATCAGCCCTGGCACGGGAGCGTTGACCCTGCTGGTCTTCGCCATCGTATTTTCACTCGAAGGCTATCTCGTTACACCGCTGCTGGAACGCAACATCGTCCGCCTTCCACCCGCCCTGACTCTGACCATGCAGCTGCTGCTGGTCGCCCTTGCCGGGCCCGTGGGAGTGGCTCTGGCCGCGCCCCTGGCCGCCGCGATTCTCGGAGTTCTCTCAGTGCTTCTACCCAAAGCCCCCGACGTACCTATTCCTGAGATCGAGAAAATCCACGCACGCCGCTGAGGCGGTTATTTCTCTCTGTCAATACGCGCCCGAGCGTTGTCAGTACTCGCACCGACAGGCTCGAGCTGCGATGCCTGCGCCAGGCCAACGCTCGGCATGTTCACGTAGATGCTCTCTGAGTTTCCGGGCTGAACAACATACGTCTCATGCCAGATGCCTACCGAGCCATCGCCTCCGACAGCGCGATTGAAGGCGCGCCACGCCGGCAAATGAAGCGCATCCCGCGCATGAGCATAGGCATGCAGATGTTCAAAGGATCGCCAATACTGCACAGTCATAACCTCGCGCCAGTTCATGACAATGCCCGCGCTGAGGAATCCTGACTCCGGATTCTTTTTCAACTCTTCCAGCATCCCCGGCATCGCTCTCGCCACCGGAAGCCACTTGCTTACGGCGAAGAGCCGATTGATCCGCATTCCGATAAGAAACACAACGAACGAACCTTCAATGCGCGCAGTGTGACGCCCAGCAAAAATCTTTGCCATCAAATCAACCCCTGATTAATTGTTCGGCTAGTTGCTTTGAGATTCTCGCACCGCTACTTGTCGCGCGCCACCACAAAGTCCGGAACCCAGAGCAGGGCTCGTTTGAACTCCGACTCGTCCAGCAGAGCCAACGCCTCGCGCGCCTGCTCGGCATAGCCCTCGGCAGCCGTCATCGCATACTCCACCGAGCCATTGCGATGTAATATCTCCTGTACCTGCTCGCGTGTCGATCGCGTAAAGCCACCGTCCTCAAGCACAAGCTGAATGGTCTTCAGGTCAGCCGCCGTGCCATGCGCCAGTGCGTGAATCACAGGAAGCGTCGTCTTGCCCTCGCGCAAATCGCTGGCAACCGGCTTGCCAAGTACCTCTTCCGTCGCGGTCAGGTCGAGCACGTCATCCACAATCTGGAAAGCAAGGCCAACGAATCGCCCGTAACTGGCAAGTGCCTCCATCTGTACTGCTGACGCACCCGCGAGCGTCGCTCCAAGCTGCATGGAAACAGAGAAGAGGCAAGCCGTCTTGCGGTATATCAGGTCATAGTATTCGGCCTCAGAGACAGGCCGGCCAAGCTTCTGAATCTGCAGCAGTTCACCTTCCACCATCGTCTGCGTCAGGCTGATCAGCAGGTCCAGAACCTTGAAGCTGCGTTCTTCCAGCGCAATATGGAAGGCCTGCATATACAGCCAGTCACCGGCCAGCACGCACTTCTCATTGCCCCATGTTGTATTGGCTGAGGGCCGCCCGCGTCGCGTGTCGGCGCCGTCAATGATGTCGTCATGAACCAGGGTCGCAGTGTGTACAAGCTCAACCACCGCGCCCAGCCGAATCATTCCCGCACCCGAGTAGCCCAGGCACCGGGCCGCCAACAGAAGTAGAGAAGGGCGAATCCGCTTGCCGCCACCCACGCGCAGGTACTCGGCGATCTCCGTAATCGTATCTACGCTCGATACAGCGTCTCGACCCAGCTCAATCTCAATGGCCATGAGGTCATCGCGGAGCAGATCGAAGACTTCCCGTGCCGTCGCTATCGCCAATGTGCTCAAGGGTTCGGGGTTCCTGCGCTTTCCTGTAGCTCGCCCTGCAACTTCGCCTTCCTGGTTTCAGCCTGGTTCAATAGCTTGGTTCAATAGCCTGGTTCAATCGGACCGTGGGCAGGCAGCGCCGCTCAGTTTGTCCGGTAGTTAGTGAACTGTAACTCAATGCCCAGATCCTTACCTCGTAAAAGGGCGATCGCCGACTGCAGGCTGTCGCGGTCCTTGCCGCTCACTCGCACCGAATCCCCCTGGATGGAGGCCTGCACCTTGAGCTTGGAGTCTTTGATGATGCGGACAATGTCCTTGGCCTTCTCGACCGGCACGCCCTGCTGCAGCGTGATCTTCTGCCGGACGCTCTTGCCCATCGCCTCTTCCAGTTTGCCGTAGGTAACATTCTTCAGTGAAACCCCGCGTTTGACCAGCTTCTGCCCCAGGATCTCCTTCACCGCTTCGAGCTTGTACTCATCAGCGGAGGCCAGTTGGATGGCGTCATTACCCTCCAGGTTCACCTCCGACTTCGAGTCCTTCAGATCGAAACGCGCCTTGATCTCCTTTATCGCCTGATCGATGGCGTTACGTACTTCCTGAATATCCACTTTGCTTACGATGTCAAACGAATTGTCCTGCGCCATGGCGTATCTTGCTCCCTGTGCCTGCCCTGCTACCTGTCGTGCTTATAACCCATCTCGACCCTACCAGCCAGTCCCCCTGGAAACCGCCGGCCCGATTCTTCTTCTGTTAAGTTTCACACGGCGAGGGTCAGTCTAAACAGCCGGGCAAAGTTTTTCGTCGTGATGGTACCCATTTCTTCTTCGGAAAGTCCCCGTAGTCCCGCCAGGGCAGCCGCCGTATACGCCACCCAACCCGGCTCATTACGCTGGCCCCGGTTGGGCATCGGCGCAAGAAATGGCGCATCCGTCTCCACCAGCAGCCGCTCCAACGGCACCTTTGCCGCCACATCACGCAGCGGTTGCGCCTTGGGATAAGTAAGATTTCCTGCAAAACTGATCAGAAAACCCATCTCCATCGCTCGCTCAGCATGCTCCCATTCACCTGAAAAGCAATGCAGCACCCCGCCCAACCCCGTCGCCGCCCAGTGCTCAGCCAAAAGCGCCAGCAGGTCGTCCCAGCAGGCATTGTCCCCATCCTTGGGACGGCAATGAATCAGGATCGGCCGCTTGCGAGCCGCAGCTATCTCCATCTGCCGGACAAAACCCTGCTTCTGAACATCGTGCGGAGCGCCTTGGTGGTAGTAATCCAGCCCAATCTCCCCGCAGGCAATCACCTCCGGCTCGCCCAGCAACCCATCCAATTTTGCCAGCGCAGCCTCATTCGCCTCATCCGTATTGTGCGGATAAATCCCGGCACTTGCGTAAAGCCTTGGCATTCCTGCCCCGGCAAGACCATCAGGCCCATTGAACTCGCGGCAAAGATCAAGCGCCCGGTGCATCTGAGCCGGCCCCTCGCCGATACCAATGGCCAGCACCGCCCCAACCCCAGCCTCGCTTGTCCTCCGCAGTACATCGCCAAGTTCGCCAGCATACCGCTCGCTATCCAGATGAGCGTGGGAATCTACGAGCAAGAGAATCTCCGTTCGTTGTGCATAGGACTGTGACTCTGCCCCATCCCTTTAAGGGCGTTAAGGACGAAATACCCGAAGACCGAGATGCGCCTCAAATGGACCAAAGTCCCGATCATTGTGCAGCAGCGCGAAATCCTGTTCGATACAGAAGGTCGCAATCAGGCAGTCGATCGTCTTGCGCACCGTAATACCGGACTTACGCAGTTTCCGGTAATTCTCCGCTGCTGCCACCGCCAGTTCCGAACCGCCAGTGTTGAAGACCGGAAACTCCAATAGACTTCCCCGGAAGCGATCGAACTGGGTCTGGCTGTCCACCCCCTGCAGGATTTCGCATAAATTCAGATTTGTGAGGCCGATCTCCTCCCTGCCGACTGCTCTCCTTAGCCATTGAGCTTCGGCAGTCGTTGTGCCGCGAAGCGCGTCTATCCACACTGAGCTGTCTACAATCAGCATCTGGGTCAGCGTTTACCGCCCGACGATTTGTGAGAAGGCTCCCCAGCGGTTCCCTGCCCGGCTTCGGCAGGCTTTTCATCGCAGAATCGTCCCTCTCGCATGGCATCCAGGTCGCCTTCCCACTGAATCTTGCCGAAGTAATCGCGTATGGCTTCCTGGCGCTTCAGCAGGATTGTCTTACGCATGCATGCTTCCACCGCAGCCCGCTTCGTGGTTGTGTGGGTCG
>Ga0206958_1033_pt1 | contig 41519 bp, 51 predicted proteins | sample Alteio_BWOrgHeat_33_FD_152968 | JGI IMG/M metagenome (GOLD analysis project Ga0206958, IMG submission 152968) | Enriched cells from forest soil in Barre Woods Harvard Forest LTER site, Petersham, Massachusetts, United States -... | ecosystem: Environmental > Terrestrial > Soil > Temperate forest >... | reverse complement strand
TTCCTAAATTCACCGCTTGAGTTGGACGCCATACATCGACACCTTCATCTAGCAATTGAACGCTTATTTTTTGGGTTCCCATGGTAACAGAAGTCATTTTATCCTCATATTTTTCTATTTGCTATTAATAGCAGATTCGATTGTGAGAATCAGCTTATTCCTCCATCTCACTTTCTATCGGTTTAATCGGAAACTTATATACTCCTCCATTACCAACAGGAATATCTTCGCCCCCTTCAACACCTGTGGGTTTACCAAAGCCTTCTGGGCCAATAGCAGGGCCGGCATTAGGTGCCCGTCTCATAACCGCCCCAGGCACATCACCACTTGCTGGTCCATATTCATAACTTGGCTTGCCCAAATGTACCACTTGATTTGTCGTATTATAGATGACTACAGACGCCCCTGTTTCGGGACTTACATAACGTGTAGAGGGAGTAAATGGTTCACCATTTACTCTATTTATAGCATCAATATTATTACCATTTAGTTTTGCTCCATCGATTTGTTCCGCTGTCCAGCCACATTTTTTCATTTGGCCATTGATTTTATCATCGTATACAATTCCACCCGGCGTGGAATAAATAGCGCCTATGCCCAATCCCATAGCACCGGTATTACTGCTATCATTATTATCGCCGTTACTATCCCCGCCCCCGTCGCTCGTCCATTGCCCACCATCGGAATTACCGGCGGGAACACGAGGCTGGTCGGGGTTGTATTGAGATCGTTCTCCAAGGCCGTACATAAATTCCGCGCAGCAATATCATAGAGAATATTGAAAGAATGGCGGCGGAGCATTTTGATTGTTCTCGCACGCATCAGCGATTCGCTGAGCGTCATTTTTCTGCCTAGAATCTTCTTCTCAAAACTATTTTCTTCAACGAAGGTTTGTACCCTGTCCACATGTGCTTTCAGGGCGCTATTAATAACCGATAAATCAGGCATACCCTACACCGTTGCATTCCCCGGATAGCCACGTCCTACGATACCTGACAACTGGTAGACATTGACCGTGACGTGCGACTGAACGCTGCCGAAATCGGCGATTTGCTGCGCGGCGGTATAGCTAGCGGTAGGACTGGTGAGTCCCGCGATAGTACGAACGACGGTGCTGCCGTTCATAATATCCGCCTCATAGGCTTCCGAAATTTCATTGAGCGGCACGTCCACGCCGTCCTGCCAGTCGCCGCCCAGACGCGTGCGGCGTATCCAATTGATGGTCAGGTTGTTGCTGCCGTCGCGTATGCCAGTGATGCGCACGGGACTGTAAGGTTTCAGTGCCACGCCGCTATACGTAAAGTCCTGCTCACCAGTGACAGACAAAGTGGAACCGAACGTCACCGGCTTATATTCGCGCAACAGCCCGATGATATTATTGGCGATGGTCAGCGTGCCGAGATTGCCGTCCAGCAGCACAAATATTTCTCCCGCCACATGGCTGCCCACAGCCCAATCGGTGCCGAGCCGCCCGCGCAATAGCCCGCTTAAGGTATATTGCCCCGGCGATACCAGTGTGGCGGTGGTGAATTGTAGGATTTCATTACCCAAGACCGCAGCATTGGCACCGTTAAGCACGGCCAGTTCGGTCACGCTCTGCAATTCGGCGGAAGCGAGAAGCAATATAGTGAGAGCGTTGACATCATCGAATACGGTCACGGGACCGCTGGGAAGTGCGTTGGTAGCCGTGCCGATAGCAGCGGCGTTATTGAGGTCGATGACGCGATTGTAGTTGGCACCCCCATCGTCCGAACGGTACAACGCCGCACCTTTCCAGCCGTCCGATAAACCACAGGCAGCCATACGCAATACGCCCAGAGTGGCATCGTCACCGGGAAACGCCGGGAGGTCGAGCATATCCAGCGTCGTCGCCGGGACAATCAGGTTTTCCAGTATCAGTGCGGAACTTGCAGACGCAACCGTATTGAAATCGAAAGTCGATATATCTTCGGCCACGGCCTGTACCTGCAACGCCGACGGGATTGACATCCGCGTCGAGGTAATACGCATGCGATGGCTCACCCCGGCGACCGTCACCGTGATAATATCGGACGGCTCAAGCTGCGCAAATTGCACGGGAAGTTGGAACTGATAACTGGTGCGCGCCATCCACATCGAAAACAGCGTAATATCGGCAATGTTCTTGGCAATCTGATCGTCGCACACAAGGGGCAGGTCGAGCGTGATCGTCTGAAGGCTGGATGTCACCTCGCGCTGGGAATATTGCGTCGAACTCTGGTAATTGGACAACTGCGTGAGATAGACGACGTTGACCCGCTTGGGCAATTCCACTTCCTGAGCGCGGGTAATGCCGAAAAATTCCCCCGGGTTTTTGGCATCGGCCACCAGACTATCCTCGGTGATGCTCATCACCGGGCTGCCGCCGCGCGATACGAATTTCAGCAGATCGTCCGATTCCACAACGTCGAAGAAAAATGCAGCCTGCAACGTTTCCAGCGCATCGCGGTAGGTTTGCGGGCCGTTCAGGACAAAGCCGTCCACCTGGCTGGTAAGCCTTGTGACGTCGATATCGCTGTCGGCAAGCCCTGCTCGTTCGCAAATATCGGTGACGATGGCGGCGAGGCTGGAAGTGCCGAGCTTGCCCTGCACCCAATGGCCGGTTTTCCAATCGATGCCGTCCGACCATACTGCATTCAGGTCGGGCCAATATGGGAAAGGCCGCGCATCCCACGTCCACACGAACATGCGTTCGATCATGGACGATCCCGCCCATTGCTGCTGCGTGGCCGTAAGGCCTGTGCGCTGCGCGAGGAAATCGACGCGCCCCTTGGAGAAATAAGGGAATGCGCTGCCCGCGCTGTCCGGATCGTAAAACACGTTCGGCTGATTGGTCGCGCCGTCCACGCTTGGGAACCCGAATTCGGTAAACCATATTTTCTTCGACCCCGGCACCCATGCCGTCGTGGTGCTATCGGGATTAGTATGGGAATTGTTCCAGAACCACGAGATATTTTTCCACGCATAGGGCGCGCTGAGGCTGGCTTGGATGGTACGCGCCGTATCGCTGAAATAATAATCGTAGCCCTCGCCCGAGGTCCACCCAGCGATGACGCTGGCGACGTCGTAGCCGTCTTGCGGCGCATTGGTCAGCGGAAAATACGCGTCGATGCCGATGACGTCGATATTGGAGGACGACCATAACGGATCGAGGTTATACCAGCCGCCGTCGGTATGGTGATATTCCGACCAGTCGGCGGCATAAGTGACTTTCACACCGCTGCCGACGATGGCTTTGACCATCGCCGCGAGGTTTACCAACTGATTGACCGCCGGATAATTGCCCGGCGTATCGGTGACTTTGGTCAGTCCTTTGAGTTCCGAGCCGATAATGAAAGCATCGACATGCCCGGCTACTAGATTGGCGTAATGGGTGATAAAGGCGTTGAAACCGTTGGTCTTGGTAAAGAAACTGGACACGTCGGTAGCGCTGCCGGTGACATCCCCGCGCCATGATTTTCCAGTGACATCCATAAACATCATCGGATAAAAGACGATATTATAGCCGCGTGACCGCAATTCCGCCAGATAGCGCAGGATGCTGCCGTCGTCGGGTGTGCCGCCATATTGCGGCGAGCCCCCCACCAGCGTGATTTGATGAGCGGTACTGCGCGTAAAGCTACCTACGCTCCACGTTGACGGAGAAGTAATCGCGCCTGTCTGGTATTCTACACCGGGCAGTACCACGCACGAACCAGCATCCATGTTGGTTCCAAACCAGCTGACAACCACCGATATCCAATTCACATTCGGGCAGGTTTGCTGAAGTTGGTCGAGCGACACCAGCGCATTGGCGACGCCGTTCGGGGTATGCATGTTGATGGTCTGCTGATTGCCCTGCTGCACCCAGTTGGAACCCACCTGTGTCCCTGAAATCTTATATTCTATCTGCGTATCGTAAACGAATTCGCCCGCTCCGGGAATAAGCACCATGCCGGTGATCATATCTTCCAGCATCTGGTTGTTATAATCCGGATGCAGCGCTTTTTTCTGCACCTCGAAGGTGAAATTCGGAATGCGGTTGCCGTAATCGGCCATCGGAAAATTTTCGAATACGACATAGGCCATCCCGCGAAAAGCCGGTGTGTTATCCGCACCTTCGATGGACTGGATAAGGCTATCGGGCGTTTGGGTTTCATCGCCGTTATAGATGCGTACCGTATATTGCGAGAGATCGAGTTGCTTTGCATCCGCCCATATGCGCATGACCTGATCCACCGGCCCTGCGCAAATGGCAATCGCCAGCGTGATAGAATAGCTGTAAGTCGTCGAGGTCTGAGATACTTTACCGCCGCCGCCCTTGCCGCCACCGCCCGCCGAACTGGTCGTGGTCATCGCAGTTTCCGTGATGGATTGCGACCAGATGATATTGCCGCCGATGCGCATCATCCCATAAACAATGGGAATCATTTTGCCATAAGTGGAAGTCTGTACGCCGAGATCGGCCAGCCTCGGCCCGTTTAAAGGACGCAGCTTGGTAGCGCTCCCTAAGATGGAATTATCAATGCTAGTGCCAAGACGTTGGCCGAAACTACCGCCAATAGCACCTAAAAAGGGAACTCCTGTAGCCGTACCGAGCGCAGTACCCACCGCACCTAAGACAATCGATGCCATAAAGCCTCAAAAAAAAGTGATAATGTTGAATTAAAAAATGCGATACGCCGCTTCGATACGCTTGCTCCACCAGTTGTCGAGCCGATGCTCGACCACCGCGCGCGAAGGCGCATAGGCATGTATGATGCCAAAACCATCGGGCATATTGCTGACGATGGCCAGATGCTGCGGGCTGTAATCGACACACAGCAATACGATATCGCCCGGAGCAATCGCCGCCGCATCGATAGGGATCAGGAATTGCGCTAATTTCTTTTGCAAGCGAGCCGCATCCGACTGGTGCGAATAATTAATCTCATCGGCGGCGGCTAAAAGATTTCCATCCGGCCCGCGCAAGCTAAGTTCCGCCGCAACACCCGCTAGCAGGCCAAGACAATCCACGCCGCCCTTATGGGTATCCGTTTTCTTAATCCGCCCCTGATGATGAAAACGCGTGCCGATCCAACCGCGCGCACAGACGACAATGTCATGAGTCATGAGGATACTTTGAAGAAATAATTAAAATATAGCGATTAAGGCGCTACTCCTGCGGAGCGTCCGTTTGCTCTTTCTGGGGACGGAAATGCGTGCGCATCGTCGGACGGGCAAATAGCGGGCGCTGGCCCATGCTCTTGGCATACGCCCACACCAGCCCGGCCATCACCACAATGGACAGACCGAATACCCAAATGAACGCCGCGATGGTGGTATTGCCGTAAATGCCGATGACACTGGCCGACACAAAGACCGAACACGCGATCATGAATCCAAGAATCTGCCCAAGGATGGTGGAATAGCTATGGATGCGCAATGCCTGCGTTTCCCATTCATGGCGGTGTTTTTGCTCGATCTCGAACATGGTCAGGATCATTTTCGCCGATCCCTCGACCACGTAATTATAACTTTCCAGCACTTCCGGATGCGGCAATATTTCCACGGTGCGGTTATGCACGCGGTCGCGCCCACCCTGCGGCTGCCGATACCCGCCCGTTTTATAGGGACGCTGTTCGTAAGGGCGTTGTTCGCTATTCTTCTCTTCGTTGTCCATCGCCCTTTTCCGCCTCCAGTCTTCCCATGACGCTTTCAATATCCTTGCCGATATTCATCCAGTCGGTGCGCAATCCTTCGGCGGACGTGCGATACGGATGGCGATAAAGCAGCGGCGCAGCCGTAATTTTGAGCACGGATACTAGGCCGATGACAAAATTATGCATAATCCGCATTATCAATACCCGCCTGTAATTCGAAGCGAACAGTAGCGAATTCCGTAAGTAAATCAAACTAAAAGTAGGGCTGAATTACGGTTCATCCTTTCGCAACAGCAAGTAAATCTTCTTTCCCCTGATAGATTTTCTTTTCACAACGCACTATAGTGCCGGGGGAGAATTGCCACGCTTCATCTTCGGGATCATCATTAGAAGTAGGAAGAAGTTTAAAAAGCCCGTTCCCCAAATCTATAGCTTGCATAGGACGGATAGTGGGAGAGCCTTCCTCAGGCAAATCCACGTAGACAGTAACAGTATTAGTAATATTTAGAGTCATATGCATTCCTGTGTATCTCTAATTTCTTCTGGTGTCCACTCACTGGCTACGTGTTCCCGCTGTTTCCAGCATGCGGTCAAGACCTGGCACCAGCGGCTCACCGCGAAAGTTCACGACATTGTTGAAACGCGAGAAACAGGTGGCGATCGTTTTGTCGCAACCCTTGGTAAGACTATAGGTATCGCCGGGAAGAATCGGGTACGGCATGGGGAGTGCCAGCACAATCTGGCCGCCGATGGTGGCAGTGTACGTATACTCCTTCACTTCCATGCTTAGCGCCTTATTGGCCCCGTTGGTGAAGGTAATATTTCCGAACGAGAACGTATCGGACGCTTCCGTGCGCGTGCTGTCGATAAATTGTAGGCTCGATGTTGCGCCGGTAGCGTTTCCGGTCACGGTATTCGCCGTCATGTCCACCTTGCAGCGGCTATCGCCCAGCGTGGCGCGGCACGACGCGGAATACAACTCGCCCAGCGTCTGCGACAGGCGCTGCGTTAGCCCCCTCACCTCGGCAATGAATTGTTGCTTGTAGAACGAGACTTCTCCCAGCCAGCCGCGCCGTAATTTGAGCGCGCCCTGCGTCAGGTCGTTATAATTGACCTGAAATATCTCTATTTCAGCAAAGTCGTATAACCCGGCCAATATATCGGCTTCGGTAATGCTGCCCGCTGATAGCATCCCTTCCACATCGAGATTATCGACGCTCAAATTGCCGGTATTCTGCACGGCGCTGGGCGTAAATCCCGTCGCGGCTTTATAGGTGATGGTATTGAACACGATGTCGCAGTCATGATCGGTAAAACCGAATACGGTAGTGTCGCGGCGCGTCAGCATCCAACAGGTCGCAAGGGTGGTGACTTCGCCCGCCAGATGGGCCGCCAGTGGCGTCGATATATCTTTCATGGTTATACCCTGACCTCTACCAGCGGAATATCGTGCCAGCTATTGCTGCCATAGGAATCGATCGTAGCCGACAGCCGGTCCGTATCGAACCGCACCGGCACGTCGAACTGGAAATCAGCGCTTACCGCTACGCTACCCGCAGGCGCGGTATGGAACGTCACCAACCCGGTGGTGATGTCGAGCGTATAGGCCGAACCGGCTTGTAACGTGCCGTTTAAATATAGATTCACCGTACCCGATACCGGCTTGCTGACGATGCGCGATTCGGTAACGCCGCCGCTCAAATAAGATTTTACGAGTTGAAATACGGTGGTGGTACCGTCGCCGGTAGCGATGAGTTGCGCGGTAACCTGATAATCCGTCCAGTCCTTGAAACGAAAGCCATCCGCCCGGCCTTTACGCGCGCGAAAAAAAGCGATCAGCGTATCGAGCTGCGCCTGCGTTTTCACGCCGTGCGCCACATTATACCGCGCGCGCGCCTGCGACCAGTTGGCATTGCGCTGCTCATACCCACTCTGGGTGATAACGATGTCGGTGGAATATTCGGGGCCACCCGCCGAGCCGTAGGCAATAGCGGTCGGGAAGCGAACTTCAATGAACGCCATAAAACACTCCGGAATTTTAAAATGAAAAAAACCCGCGCATGGCGGGCGATGAAATAAGGGAAGGAATTTAATTAGAAAGTGGTAGTATAGTCTTTGTTTGAATCGCGTTTTTGCCTAACCGAACCATATTGTGAAACAGGTCTTATATCTGCATCTGGGTGCACATATTCTGGTTTCATAATAACTCTTTGCGATTCGTCTTTTTGGTAGAGTTTATCGGCCATGCGTTTCTCTTCAATACGCTCAAGTACATACGGAATATGATGCGTATCGACGAGAAGGATAGCGGGCGGCACGCCTGCGTTGAGCGCATCAGTAATCTGTTTGACGGGACTAATATCAGGGTTGCAATCCTCTCCACATAATGCCTGTGCTACCGCATGAAATTGTTCATGGTGACAATTTGACTCCATGACTGATCTAATACTATCAGGGTTGCCTTCAACGAGATGTGCATTGAGTATTTTTTGTGTATCGAAGGATAGCTTGATAGCTGATAACGCCAGATATACATCCTCTTCTTTATAAACCCGAGGACCGGTAGGCTGACCAACAGTTTCACCCTCATTTGGATCACTGCCCATATGGGCTACCTGGTCTACCCCAAAATTTTTCTCGCCAAACAATGTATCCATGGCTTCATAAGTAAGATAGCCTACACCCCATCCTGTCATGCCGCCTGTTGCGGCAGTTGCCCCGGCGGATAAAAGCAGCTTGGTCACATTCACAAAAGTTTTGCTGTCCAACTCATCCTTACGATCCGATACATAGGCACTGTATTGAAGGAATTCCTGCAGATTTAATCCAAGAGTATCGGCCTGCTTTCCAATGGCATCGAGTCCGGTCTGGGCATCTCTTTCGCTGCTAACACCTTCTAGGACTGCACCAACAGAAGTAGACTTAAACCCTGCAGCAGTTTTACCGAGTTCAAGGACAGTATCGGTATCCACATTCATTCGATCTAAGTCAAGAGGCATATCCGCACCCACATCTTCCAATCTATAATTTCACTATATTCTATATTTCCGATGTCCTGTAAGAATCTTTCGTGACACCGGAGTCATTATTTTTGACAATTATGTAATACTTGGCACAATACTCTGATCTTTATCTATAATCTGTTTCGAGAATTTTCCCACCGCTTCACGTGGCTTGCGGCCATTGAGCGTATCGACTACAGAATTGATAGGCATCGGCGCATCTTTGGCGTGAACCAGAGGAGCAGTGGACGTAGTTTTAAGTGCAGGTGCCGCAGCAGCTTTTTTGCTTTCAGCGGCGGCAAGAACCGCGTGGACACGAGCCATGAATTTGCCGTTCGCGCCTTCGTTGACTTCCTTTAAAACAGCACCGGGGCTGGCTTTCTCAGTAGCGTATTGCTTTGCCACTTCGAGAGCGACCTGTTCTCCGACCCTGCCGCGCGCTTTAAGTTCCTTGCTGGTAGCAAAAAGAAGGGTTTTATATGCATCTGGCGGAAGCATCTCACCTTTTTTATAGGCTTGGCTGAAAGCCGTGTATGTCGGCAACACCGATTCGCCCAATAATGCATCAACACCCATATCGGCAAACATAGGCGCCATCATGGCCAGAAAAGGAATGCTTTTCGCTTTAGCTATACGGCTTATAACATACGCAAGTCCGGTTCCCTGTACTGCAAAGCGGGCGGCATGTTCCTTAAGCAGATGTTGGCGCGCATCTTCAAGAATCGGCGGTCCTTTTTTGCTCAGCAAATCCATAAGGGAAATACCGGCTGTCGACATTCCGGTTATATCCTCAACTGCATTCCTATACGCAATACCTTGCGCGGAAAAACTTCTGGCAACAGCGTAAGTACTCGCTGCACCCATGGCGATAAATGCACCATCGTTTAGTGCAGAACCGGTCGTCCTTTTCTTAGCCGCATCTACATGGGTTTCATTCAAATATTTACTTGGTCTGTTGAGGGTTTTCTTAAGACCTTCAAAACTGAACCATCCAGCCACTTTACCCATTGCCGGTGCAAGCATTTCAGCTGCAGCGGTTCCCATGAACACACCCGTCGCAGCCTTTCCCACCAAATTCACTTCCGGATCAACCGCCTTGAACACAGCGCCTGGTTCCATCGGCTGGGCAGAAAGCGCAGGCGATGGCTGCTCGGACGGCGAAGGAGTCTTCTTTTCTACCTTGCCCTTATTATCAAACTCCAAGTAACCTTGGGCTTGCGACTCATTGTCTGCCTGATCGGTGCCTTTTTTAGCTTTAGCTTTCTTAGCTCTATGAAGTTTATCAAAATCATTCGAATCAGGAAGGGAACTGCCTTTTAGCGCATAAATAAGATCGTCGGCACCGTTGACCAGAGGTTTGAATGCCTCCGTACCGCTTTTGCCTAATTTTGAATAATCAATCATTTTTCTATATCTAGCGCGCAGTTATACTTATGCATTTTAAGTATAACTCAGCGCCAAAACCCATCCCATGGGAGTTTTGTTAATTTTTTGTGACAAAACAGAGGGGTATATTATGCAAGCTATTGGAAAGGCTAAAAACTCATTCCGATATTGACAGCGGGCGGGACGGCGACGACGCCTTATCGCTAAGGCGCGTTACGAAGTTTTTTTCACCGTTTTCAGCCAATGCCAGCCGGTAATCGGCATGCCCATTCTGGCGGGCTGCTAACCCATCCGTATATTTTTTGTTGGATTCCTGCGTCGTTTCCATCGGCAAGGCACCCGGAAATTGTTGCAGCTCATCATGCAGATCAACGCCATTATCCAACGCTTTCACCATGTTTTTAAGCGCATCCACGCCATAACGATTGACGACTTCTATAAACGCAAGCGTTCGCCCGACTTCCTTGGGCTGGATGAGATTATGACCCAGCAAATACAGGAATTTCGGCAACGTAAAATTGGCTTTATTACCCGTATGTCTGTGTTGGTAGGTTTGGTTCATCAGCTCGGCCATACGTTCAAAAATAATCTGGCTTTGCTTCCACATAGGTGCGTCCACATCGCCTTTGAAGGCATTGGTCGGATCATTATCCAGCGCATTACGTTCATATAAATGGATCAATTCGATGGGCTTTATCTCCTCGCCCAAAGCATTGTCCTGATTGAGTTTGCTATCGACGAAACTCTGCAACTGTTCGAAAAATGTCCTGCCTCGTCCCAAGACTTCATAAGTAAGATAGGCGCTGTTTAAGCCCATGCCTAAATTGATGGCAGAAGTTTCGTTGAGCGCTTTCCAACTGGCAAAAGGCCTCCATTTCGAGAAAGAAAGAAAGAAACTGCCGTTTACCAGACTACGTATACCGGTGTATTTCAGCCAGTTGTTACGCGCGGCCACCACGGTATTATTATGACTTTTAAACAGATCAAGAAAAGTAACATCCGAGGGTTTTTTATCCAGTTCGTCCGCTATGGTTTCCGAAAACATGCTCATCATGTCTTTGCGGGTACGGTTAGCAAAGAAGCTCGTAATGCCGAGCATCCACAAACCAGCCGCCGCATCGAAGAATTTATTGCGCGTAGTGCCGGAATCGGACCAATCCTTGAAGAAAGTCGCCCCATAGCGCACGCCGAGCGCGGGCAGCGCCAAACGCCAGTAAGACGGGGTGTGTTGGTTGATGGCACCGGAGACTTCGGTATGCAGATAATCGTTATTTTCCGTGTCTGCCATATCTGAACCGCTTACGGAATACTGTTAGTAAATGAGCCCAAATCATCGCGCGAAGACTTACTATCTTTCCAGGTTTTACGGGGCTTGAAGCCGCGCTTGGATTTACCTTCGTCATCGCCGAGATGATCGCTATGGGAATCTTCATCGCCATAGGATTTCGACGCGTAAGAATCCGAGGATTTATCGCGGCGGCTATAATCCTTATCCGGCTCATGCTCATCCAGCGTATTGCGTGTTTCTTCCGTTTTCTTGGGTACCTTAGGCTGTTTGGTCGCCGCGATAAGGCGCTGCCAGAACCCTTGCGGCTTGCCGTTTTCATCCTTTGTGGGCGCTTCTTTGCCGAGCGTCATCGTCGCGTTGGCCACCACCGTTTCCAACGCCTTGATTTCCTCGCGATCCTTGGTCAAGTCGGCGACATCCTTGCCTTCTTCCTTCACGCGTTCCGCCAGCGACAGGATCAGCTTTTTCTCCTTATCCGTCAGCTTGAGCTTTTTTTCCAGTTCCTCCGGCTCATTTTCGATCATTTCCGCCAGAGCGGTTACCGCGCCGTCGAGCATTTTGGAGAAGCATTCCTTGCATTCTTTACGCAATTCCTGGCAACGCTCATTCTTTATGCCGAGCTTTTCGCAAAGTTTTTCATCGCTGCCCACCACATCGCTGAACATCGTAAACATGAACGCCCGCTGTTGTTTATCCAGCGCATTCGAATCCAGCGCCTTTTTCATATCATCGACGCTGAAGATAAAATTCCCAAGCTTATCGTTGACCTGTTCGTCCGTCTGCTCCTGCGCGGCATGCACCAGCGCGGTCTTTTCATCGACGATTTTCAGGATGGTAGCCTTGGCCGCGACGTCGTCTTTTCCAGCCCCCGGCGGCCCGAACGAGCGCCCGTCATTGCTTACAATTTTCTTTTGCTTGTCGCCCACCAATTCCACTAGAGCGATGGCGTCCATGCGGCCATCCTTGATACGCTTGGCGATGGTTTTAACGGCATATTCGTAGGCGCTTAGCTGATCGTCAGGCATTTTTTGGATGTCGTCATCGTTCCAACGCACATCATCAAAATGCTCGGTAAAACGCTCGCCGATTTCCGTCCGGTTGCAATCTTTCTGGTGCTGCTGGAAAATGTTATGCACATACTGCACATAACTCTGATCTTTATCGTTGCTCTTAGGAATTCCCGGCACTTCCTGGAGCGGCCTATCACCCGTCTTTTCCAATACGCGCCGCAAATGCAAAATGCGATCCAGCGCCATCGGGTGGCTGTATTTCTCCGCTGCTTTGCCAATAAGGGCATTCGTTAATGCATCGGACGCCAAACCGGCAACGGCACCGGCAGCCAGATTGCCCATATTGAAACCATGCTCATCTTTCTGGCCGTGCACATGTTCACCCGTTTTCTCCAGTTCTTTTTTATGCAGCGTTTTTTCAATGTCAGAAAAATGCTCTTCGATTTTATCTTGCAGTGTCTGCTTCTGGCTGCGCGAAGAACGGCTTTCAACGCCATGGTCGTAGAATGGCGTCCAATCCTCATCGAATGCCCCATTCTGCCTAACGAACTTGGCTTTCAAACCCGCCTCGGTCAGGCGTTTTATTTCGGCCTGACTCTGAAAACGAGCTTTGAATTCATTGATTAACTTGGTTTTACCAGCCTCATCAGGAGGCTGGGCAGATCTTCCATAACCGCCACGAAGTTCACGACCAAGTTCATCGGTAGGAATACGATAGCGCTCGAGGTCTTTCATTTTATAATGAATGTTCTCCAACTTGAGATCGAACAATTCTCCCAGCTCTTTCTTAACCGCATCCTGATTCGCTTTCGTACTCGCAAACCGCGCATATTCTTCCTCATACAGTTTACGCTGCGCCTCAATCGCGATACTTGTCGCTTTTCGTATATTGATACCGGAATCTAGTTTGACGCCTTCGACTTCCAGACCGGCTTTCTTTGCCCCATACTGGGCCATCGCCTCAGGATCGTTTTTAATACGTTCCAGTTCGCGTTCCGCAGCAAGCGCAGCATTTTTAGCCGATTGCTCAGTAAACTTACTATACAAAGCAGGGGCGATAGTAAGAGCACCGCTAAGGGTTTGTATCAGGTCTTTCCAGAATATGCCGTTGATCTTGGCGCGGGCATTGGCAATGACTTCGTTGTCGCCGCTAAGCGGCGCAGCATGGGTGGAACCTGTTTTGTCACTACTCAGCGGACGGACAGCAACGCGCAATTCGTTGAGCGAATGTATCGAATTGTACACATTGCTTGCAAAATCCGTGATCTGCTTGCTGAGAATAACACCATAGCCAATGACATTTCCGGCTTTACCGGCAAATTCCTTAGCCGCCAGCTCTTTCGTGCCGAAATTTTTTGCTAAACTTTCCACCAGCGGTACGCCGTATTTTTCAGCCTTGCGGCGCACCACGTCTACCATCGCACCGTAGACGGGCTGCAATTTTTCTGCCGTGTCCTGAGATACTTTGAAACCGAAGAACCGGCCATCTTTACTTAGAATTGCCGTGTTGAAATCGGAGGTATCGCCGTAATGCGTTCTGTGCGAGCTTGAGGGTGAGTTATGACCATGGCTTGCGCGGCTGGAACTGCTCCAGCCGTTGTCATCATCATCGTTATAGTCGTCGCGCGGGCTCATGGTGACTCATTCGCTCAAATACTAAATAGGCTAAAAATAAGGAAAATCCTATTTCTACCCATTAGCATTATAGCAATAGATGACTAACCCCGACCAGAGTTTTTTTATGACAGTTTTGTTACGGTAGTCCCTGATTTTCCGTGTAAATTAGCCTAAAATCCGATGAAGAAAACGAGCGGTTATCACAAAATCTTCATTCGCATTATGGGCTTACCCACAGGGCGCTCAGAATAATGCCCAAATACAGGCCATACCCATGGAAAATGCCTGCCATATTTTGTATCAACATAATGAATGGCAACCATATTATAAATCCCGCGACATCGCCCGCGACACGGCGGAGGCCAGATCGGCCATCGCTTGCCCGCCGCTGCTGCGCGAGGTATTGCCGGATAAAGAACGCAGCGAGCTGCCGCCGATACTGCGCAATGCATCCGACAGCAAACTGCCGGCAGAAAGCGGCGACGTACCGCGCAACACTCTGGGTGCGCGCACCGCTTTAGGGTGCGAATGGATACCTTTATTATATGTTTTGTCGAGTGCCGAAATATGCGCTCCGACCAGATGGCTGAGATGTGAGAGTTGGCTGTCTATTTGGTTGACATAAACTTTCAGCAATTGCACATGGGTAACGTCGGTGCTCATGAGTAAAACCTTTCATGCGTAAGAAGTGTCGGAAATATAGCGTTAATACTTGCCAGCTCGCGAAGAACCGTTCATTGTGATACGGTCTGAGAAAGAATGTGAGAATGGGTGAAGAGAATATCCTGATGTGGGTTTTGCTGCTTGGTGTCTTTGCCGCCTGCGTATGGTGGCACCTGCGCGAAAACAAAGCACTTACCGAGCAATGGCGCAAGGATATGGACGCCACTGCTGCCCACTGGCTGGTACGTTTCGCATGGTCGCGTACGATTCAGCTGCTGGCGGCACTGGCGTGCTGCATCCTGATTATTATCGTTTATGACATACAACTTAGCGACGCGCGTCACGATCTGGATATGCTAAGTGCCAAGTCGGAAGAGGATCAGAAACAGATAGAAAATTATAAGAAAGCCTTGGCCGAACAGCAAGCGCGCCAGCAAACGCCTGTTGCCGTTGCGCAAACACCGGCACAGCCAGTGGTTCTTTCAACCGATGCACCGGTTGCGGCACCGGCGGCAACCAATAGCAATCCACCGGGTGCAACTCAATCGGCACTCGATAACGCATTGGGAGACAACCCCACACTAACGGCAATACCTGATGCAGCGCAAAAATCAGCGCCCAGCACGGCGCAAACCGTGGATGATTTATACAATCCAGAGAAAAATGCCACCGACCCGCAATCGAACATGGATGACATTAAAAAACGTTATGAAGACGTGCTCGTGATTTACATGTTCTTGAAAAAATGCAACCGGGTGAATACCGCCGATTATAATATCATTATCTCTGCGCTTGGGCAGGAAATAGCAGCTGTCAACGCGCCCGGGCATTTACAGACCGACATCCTGAGCGCCGCCAAAGGTTCCTATCAGGAAATGTATTCGCAAAGCTCCTGCCGAGAAAAAGGCGTGAATACGTTGTTTGCCCAATATAACGACTATATCAAAGCGCTCTCAAACAATTTCCCGCCACAATAGTTGCACTTAATCCGGGAATTTTTCCATGAGCGCCTTTAAATCCCCATACGCTATCGTCGTATCATGCTTTATAGACGCTTCCGTGCCGCCGAATACATGAGCGAACATCGCCGCCACGGACTGCATCACATGCGCAAGGCCGCTCTTGGCAATATGTTCTTTGAGGTGTTCCGACGACAAGTTGCTTTCCACGCAACACCCTACGATAACCGCCAGCTCTTCAAGGCTAAGCAACCCTTCCGACAGTTTTTTCGCCAGCACCGTCATGCCGGTGGCCAGTTCCTTTTCAATGGCGCTTAGCGCGTGGAATGTCGGGCACAGAATATGACTTTTGCCACCGAGCAATATTTCGATTTCTTTGTTCATAATGATTCCTGATAAGGTTTAAGTTGTGCCCAAACAAGGGAGAGAGGTATAATGGCGCTAAACTTTTACTCCTATATTCAGCAATTGTTTGCGTGGGTCCCAGCCGTGTGGGAGTTTATTGATACTGCTCCATGGCATGCCTTCCGCGATCCATTTCTGACGCCATTGATCGAAGGTGAAACCAAGATCATCATCACTAATACCGAATTCAAAACCGCAAGAACGGCAAATTTCAAATGAAGGACTAAGGTTAACAGGGTTTTCTTTTAGTGCGGGATAGCCACATACGGGGCACATATAACTCATACATTTCTCCTATTTAAGATAGATAATCGCATAATCATAGATAGCCATAAAGTAGTTTCATTCTTCTACCTCTCCCGGTATCGGATTGGGATGAAAAATATTATCGATCCTTCCAAAGCCCCCGCCGCTTCCGCCGCCTTCGCTTGGCAACGGATTAATAATCCCGTCGCCACGAGGCACATAAGTATCTATCTGCCTTTGGAAATAAGTCGGGCTGGTAGGCTTATAGAATGTTTTCGTCATGCCATTAGGATTATAAATACCAAATGTATTCGATGCGGGATCGTATATTCCGATTTCTCCGCCATTAGGATATTCGATAGCAGGTAATTTTTCCTGCTGTGCCCTCTGATAGAATTGATTGGCCTGATTTGCATAATCCTCCGGCGAGGCTGCACTGAAATCAGTGCCATGCCGGGTAAATTTATCGGCAAACATCTCAGGATTACCCCATGTATCCGGGGCCATCGCTCCACCTGCATTCATGCCGGTTTCACCACCATCGCTTGTCCATTGTCCGCCATCGGGATTACCGGCGGGAACACGCGGTTGGTCGGGATTATATTTGAAGCCATTTTCCAAAACCGCGCACAAATTCCACGCAGCAATATCGTACAGAACATCGAAAGACCGGCGGCGGAGCATTTTGACCGTTCTCGCACGCGTCAGCGATTCGCTGAGTGTCATTTTTCTGCCGCGAATTTTGTTCTGAAAACGATCTTCCTCGACAAACTCCTGCAGCGTAGCACATGCGCCTTCAATTTATGATTGATAAAAATCGTGCATATATCATCTCCTTCCTCACTTCCTAATCCGGGGTGAAGGTGATGCTTCCGGCGCTTTCGAGCGCCAGTGAGTAGATTTCCTCGCTGCCGTAATCGCCGCTGCGTTCATATGAGGTAAGCAAGAACGGCCCTGCGACGGTATCGCCGTTGGCGAAGATGAAGCGATAGTTATTGACCGTGCTGGCGAACGCGTATCCGCGCACCGTTTCTTCCGACGCGGCATCGGTAAACATGCCGCTGCCGCTGATATGCATCGCATGTATCCCGGCGCCAGACAGCAATTGCCGCCACGTCCCGGACTCAGTGCTCGTGGTATCGAGCATGTGATTATTAAGCACAAGGCCTGAGGCGCGTAAGCCCCCGATGGTCGTGAATACTTCCGGGCTGCCACCGTTGCCGACTTTTATCAACACCAGCGAACCATTTAATGCGGTCATGGTAATCTCCTAAATTATTTGTCATTCCCGCGCAGGCGGGAACCTCTATCTCAACAGTGGAAAATGCAGATAGGGAGATTCCTGCCTTCGCGGCTGACAAAAATCCCCTTAAGAATTTAAGACGCTTGCAGGAACACCTGAAAACGCATGACTCCCTGATAGGTGAATCCGTCGCTCTCTAAGCCGATATTACTGGCGGTGAAACGCATGAGCACCAATGTCTGGCCGTCAACGGCGATGCTGGCCTCATGCAAGAGCGTATGGATGCGCTCCATGATGGTGGCGGCTTCGGTGCGCCCGCCGTTGCGGCTCCAGATGTGCAGCGTGAAATTATGCTCCATGCCGGTGGTGGTTTTGCTCGACCAGTCGCTCCCGGCGGATTCGCCAAGCGTAATGTTGGGATAGTCCGTGCCCTGTGGCGGACGATCGAAAACGCCCGCGACCAGCGCCATCAGCGTCGTATCGCCGGTCAGCGTCTGATACACCGCTTTTTGCAGTGGGTAGTGGCTGAAATTGGCCATAAAAATTCCTTTTATTACTCATCGAACTTAGGTAGCGACGCCTTCCTGCGCCAGAATTTCCAGCGTGTTGCGTCTTTCCTCGGTGTTGGCGACATAGCGTATGTTGAATATGCGGCCCTCGAATACCAACCGCATGGATGCCGTCACCCCGTCGCGGTAGCGCAGCAATATGCGGTGGTTGATTTCGGATTGCACCTGCCCGGCGAAAAGCTGCTCGGTGCTGGAACCCCTACTTGATTTTCCACTGCTAACAACAGGAATGATTTCCGCCCACAGATCGGTCACATCCTGCCAGCTTTTGCTGCTGCCTCCCGCCCCGTCGGGCGTCTGGATTTCCTGTTGCAACGTCAGACGATGGCGCAAACGGGAACTGGTGGTTTTGCTGCTCATAGGCGAATCTCACGATACGGTATATACAGTCCTACCGCCTGTTCGGGCAGGATCATTTCTCCCGTTTCACCGCGGCTGTCATACATGGACGCGATATGGGCGAGGATGCCTTGTTTAATGGGCTTGGGAACAGCGGTGGCGTCGCCGTATCCGGTGTTATAGGTAATTTCAATGCGAAATCCGATTAGGGCCGCGCACATCACCAGCGCATTCTGCGCGGCATTGAGCCAGTACGTGCTGCTGTCCGGCACGGTAGTGGACTGATCTTGGTTGACGACGATAAGGCTGGTGATGGAAGCTACCGGCCCCATCGGCAGCCAGATCGATTCAGGAATGCCGTAATCATACGCCAGTTTCCATGACTGAGTAATCAGCGAGCGCCCAAGCCAGTTTTCCGCCACCATACGCGCCGCGACGATCAGGTCGGAAATCAACGTATCATCGTCGGTAGTATCGACACGAAGGTATAGTTTCGCTTCGGTAAGGGTAACGGGTTCGGAAGCCGGTGCGGTCACGCGTTGCAATAAGCGGTTGCGTGTAACGCGCAGCGGGTTCCGCAATAAATACGGATCGTACATGTGATGATTCCTTTATGATGCTGTTAAATATGTGGCCCGGAATCGCATTCCATTGCCCATCCGCAACGGATGAAAGCCCTCGCCAGCGACTCCGCCACCTCATAGCGGCGGCCTTTCTCAAAACGGAGCACGGCAAAGCCGTCCTCGCTCCCGCGGCGGGTTTCAAGCATAAGAATGTGCATGGAAATTAATTAAGTGGGTATTTTACGGATGCGGGTGAGAATGCAACGCCGTGGTACTGTTCAATTGCTCAACGTGGGATGTAACGCCCTTTTTGGCAGCTTCTTCCACAAAATGGCGATAACCGATACGCCCGATACCGCCCAGAATAAAGCCCATAATGTTTGAGCCTTCCCAGATAACGCCCATTTCTGCCGTTCTGTTAGCGCGTTCTTTCGATATGCCCCATTTTTGCAGGACACTACTTGCCCCATGAATCATATGATCCGTCTGTTTAGCACCAACAGTATTCATAAAGAATAAAGAACCCAGATGTATACCCTCATCCCAGAGAAATACACTCATGTCATGATCATTGGGAATAAGATAATTGTGGAAGAAATCCCTGAGCGGCTTGCCGGTATTGACAAATTCCTGATTCTTGGCAAGGATATTAATGAGTTTGCGAACCGCTATTTTTGAGCCATAACTGGCGATTGCCGCACCCGTCCACAAGATCAGCGTGCGGGCATATTGTTCGGCGCGCTTCTGGCGCGGCTCGTCCATGTTCGGTTGGCAATCTTCAATTTTACATACTTTTCTTATACCGCGCTCGATGGGATCCAGATAAGGCTCGATACACTTGCCTACCACTTTGCTAGCGTCTTTCAGCATGCCGGGCTTGTCGCGGCTTGGCGCCAAGGCGATAGCCCCTAGTGAGACCCCGATGGACACCAACTCGGCAGCCCCCAGCCCAAAGGATTCCGAGGCAAAATTCTTCCACGGGCCGCTACTGCCGGCGTTCCCGCTAATGCTGTTTATGCTATGGTTTCCGTTCGTTGCCAATGGTCGCATCCTCTGGGAATATACTCTACCCCACTATAGGATAGCATAACCAGCCAGTAGTTTTGTGACGTTTTTGTGAAAATTGGCTTCTTTAACAGGGCGTAAAGCAAAGCCGGGCGTTTATTTTACTTGTCGTCCTTATCGTCTTCAGAAGCCTTAACGGCATAAGAAGCAAGATTGCTGGTAAGATCATGTGCCTTATCGGAGGTACCCAAATCCAGCATGGCATCATGGTTAAACCCATATTCCTGCGTCATTTTTTGCTTAATTTCATCGGTGGGCTCACCTTCGCCCGCTTCAAGGACAATGCCGTAATCTTCAGGAAAGAAGGTGCCCTGCTTCTGGGCCTCCATGAAAGCCTCCAGCCTGTCGGCGCGAATAGCCAGATAAGCGTATATTTTCTTGCCATCCGGGCTTTCGCCGCGAACGAGCAATACGCATACGGTCTTTTCTGCGACAATCTGTTCTGTTTTGGTCAGTTTAGTCACTTTAATTCCCCTGCGCTGATTATCAAAATAGAGTTCAGTAGCTTAACCTATAGGTCATTTATAGGTCAAGTAGCTTAAAAAATCATTAAAACAGAATGTCCTATAGAAAAAATGATTAGGTTTGGATGGATATGTGGCTTTTTCGCACCTGTTTTGCTCTATTCCCACCCCCGGAAAACCAGCCGGGAGCGGGAAATAAGCACTAAAAGCCCCACTATTTAATTTAGGGGGTAACGACCGGCCTGTATGCAGCCGTTCCGCGTAGCGCGGTGATGCCGATCGGGGTGCCATTGGTCATGACGCCGGTCGGCGTCGCCACAGCTTGCAGATACCGTTTTCCACCAATATAGCCGATGCTATAAGCGGTTTTATCCAGCGTAGTGGCGTTGACGGCGATGCTGTTGACGCCTTCATTCACATCGGTGGTCGCCACGGCGGCATAGGTGGAATTATCGTCGCTATGCTGCAATGTCAGCGTCCAATACAAGCTGCCGGACAACGTATCGCCCGCCTGCCCGAGGTTAAAAACAACGCTGGCGCTGTTGAAGCCCTGCAAATCGATAGTCGATGACGTTTTGGTGGACGTAGCAGTGATGGGGTTCAGCACCTGCGTCGCCAATACGTTATGGTATAAATCTCTCATGGTATTCTCCTTTTTACAAATCCTGCGAATTGCGAAGCAATTGCGCAGGATTCTGTTGGTTATGTGCGAGATCCTGTGCTGCTAACGCAGCCCGCAGGATTTATAAACTACGCCAGTTTCAACAGCTTAATCGCGTCGAAATTGATGACGTCGCCGCCGACACGGGTAGTAGCGTAGAACTTCACGAACGGTTTTTCCGTAAACGGGTCGCGCAGGATGCGAATGCCCTGACGGTCCACGATCTGGTAGCCAGACTGGAAGTCGCCCACGGCCACAGACAACGAACTAGCCGCTGCCACCGGCATATCGGCTGCCATGTACACCGGAACACCCAGCAACGTATCGGGCGCGCCTACAGTGAGACTAGGCTGCCAGAGATACTGGTTGGTCGTCGCTTTGAGCAGGCGCACCTGCTGCACTACGGAGCGGTTCATTAGGAAGCTGGCGCGGCGCATATAGGCATCCTTGAGACTGTAGAACAACGTAATCAGCGAATCCGCCGTCACCTGTGCACTGGTGCCCGAACCCACCTGCTGGATCTGGCCCCAGCTGGTGCCGGACGCGTAGCTCAGGATACCGCGCGGCTGGCCAACGCCGGTACCGGCGACAAAGGCGGTGTTTTGCGTGCGCCCGAAAATATCGGCGATCTTGTTGGATAGCCAGCTTTCGACATCGATGGCCGCATCGTCAACCAGCTTCTGCGTGGCTTTCGGCTGCGCGTATAATTCATTGGTCGGGATGTTGCGCTTGGCCAGCGTTGGCGTCGCCGTATCGCTGGTGATATCGACCGCTTCCGCCGTCCATCCTGCCGAGAGTGCGGTGTGATCGTCGATCATTTCGAGCGAATCAGTTGAAATAGTTTCCACGGAAGCTATCTGGCGGATGGGCGAGGTTTCGAAAATCGCCTGCACGATCTTGGCCGACATGGTAGGGGTTACCAGATAACCACCGTCGGGATCGGAGCCTACGGAAAGCGCCTTGGTTTGCAGCGCTTCCAGTCCGGCATCCATGCCTTTGCGCAGGTAATTACGGAAAGCTTTGCTATATTCGCCGTTCTTTTCGCCGGATTTGACGCTATCGCCTTCACCGCCAAGCACCGGACGATTATTGGCCGTTTCGATCTGGTCGAGACGTTTTTTATAATTGTCCATCGACGTATTGATGTTGTTCAAATGCTCGTCATAGAGCGGATCGGCGTAACCTTTACGCTCGATTTCGAGCAGGCGGTTATCGTTCACCTGCTTAAATTGCTCCCATGCATGTCCAAGGGACGAAACACGGTCGGTAATTTCACTTATGGTCATAAATTCCTCTTTTTTGTTGATGATGAAATGGTTTAGAAAGTGGTTGGAAGAAGAGTGATTATCGCTTGAGAACCGCGATAGTTTCATCGAGCATCCGGCAAAGGATCGCCGCTTCCGCCGGATGGATTGCCTCTTCACACAACGCGGCAGCGGTTTGTTTGACCACCGTCACGTTGGCAGCGGCATTGGCAGGAAACGTCACAAGGCTGATTTCCCATAATTCCACCTCCTGCAATTGCCGCACGCCGCTGGCCGCATCGATCTTGTAACGCACCGGCGAATAGCCGATGGAAAGCCCGCTGATCGCACCGGCCTTGAGCAGCGTGTGCGCTTCTTTTGCACGCTGCACGTTGAGCAGCAACCGGCCTTCGACATACAACCCGCGGGCATCTTCGAATATTCGGTCGAAAACGCCGATCGGTTCTTCCTGCTGGTGTTGCCACAGCAGCTTGATTTCGCCCGTGCGTCCTTTGAGGCTCTGGACAAATGCGCCGCGCTGGATGATGTCACGCTGGTTATCGACGATATTGAAAACGCTGGCATATCCGGCAAACCGCCCTTGCGTATCTAGCGATTTAAGGCTCAGGCCGAAGTCAAGCCTCTTGCGTTCGCGCATGGTTGCGCTAATTTTTCTTTCAATAAACATGAGGAATCCTTTTTGATTATAGCTTGTCATCCCCGCCTTGTGCGGGGATGACGGAAGCGAAAACAATGGGAGGTAATCTTATTTCTTCTCCGCCGCGATGCGGAACTCGACGCGCACTTCGTCTTTGATGACATCGTCTTTCGCCCATTCGCCCTGCCCTACGCCGAAATCATTGCGGTGCAGCGTGACCGAGCCTTTAGCGATGGCGCTCGTGGCGTCGAAATGCTCCATCTGGAAATTCAGCACCACCGGCATGGTCTTGCCGCGTAAGGTCAACTGCCCGTCGGCATAATAATTATCCGACTGCGGCATGCGGGTGAGTTTCTTGCAGGTAAAAACAGCTTTGGGGAACGCGTCCGTGTTCAGCCATTCCGGTAATTTAAGGTTCTTGGCAATATCATCGTCGTTAGTCGAAACGCTGCCGATATTCACTTCCACGGTAATGCTGCTCTGATCCAGATGATTGGGATCGAAACGGATATCGGCGATGAAATCGTTGAATTTTCCTTCCACCGGCGCGCTATTCTGGATGGCAAAGAATTTGAGGGTACTTTTTTCCTTGATGACGCTGTAGGCCGGGACATCCGCCCGTACCGCAGGCGCAATACAAAATGCGCTAGCAACCAACCATAGTATCAGAATCCTGCGCATATTTATCCTCTTTGATGAATGGCAGCATACGCCGCAACACGTTATTCTTATAATAAAAGTGATGCAAGAGCGCCGCAAACACATGCAGCGACACCATGCCGATCAGCGCCCATGCCAGCCAGCCATGCACCTCGCGAAATATATGTTTCAATTGATTATCCGGCGCAACCAGATCGGGCAAAGTAAACCAGCCAAACACCGACACGGGCAACCCCGACGCCGACGACATCGCCCAGCCGGAAAGCGGCATGGCGAACATCAGCGCATAAAGCGCGGCGTGCCCGGCATGGGCGGCAAACTTCTCCCACGCGGGAAGCGACAGCGGCAATTCGGGGGCGGCATTCATTGCTTTCCATAGGAGCCTGAGCGCAGCAAGCGAGAGCACAGTGATGCCGAAGGATTTATGCAGCCCGTAAATCTTAAATTTGTCGGGGCTCATGGCCATACCGGTCATAATAAACCCCGCCGCCAGCATCCCGGCAATCAACAAAAAAATAAGCCAGTGAAACGTTTTGGCAACGCTACCGTAGCTATACTTGGTATTGCGCAATCGCATGGGCTACCCTTCGCTTTTTATTCGCAAAAGGAGCTTTGCATATTTTACCGCCGCTGCATAGAATTTAATGGGCGCAGCACATCGGCAGTAGTCGGCACACTACTAAACCTTTACTCCAATATTCAGCAATTGTTTGCGCGGATTCCAACCCTGCGGGGGTTTATTGACGCTGCTCGTTAAACTGTAGCTTGCTCTATCAACTTTAATGCCTTTGCTGCTTTTTGCCTGACAATTTGCATCTCGGGCAAATCCACAATGACCATATCGGAGAGATTGCTATCTATCTGATGCATTGCATATTCTAAATCACGTAAAGCCTGATCCGCTGATTTCCCGAATACAAGCTGATTCGCTTTGAGTGCAGCAAGTAAGCCCGTATCTTCAAAAATATCCTGATAATCTTCAACGAACAGCCACATAACCGGCCCTGTCGGATTAAGCAAAGCCTTTTTTTGATAGTTATAATCGGCCAGACCACGCAACCCATCGATTATCTTATCTTTCCATATATAAATCATTCGAATACCTTGGGATCAAATTTGAAATCTGTCAATGGTATATGGGCATCAGGCGATTTTATAGGGACTGGATTCCCATTCACATCTAAGGTCTGTCCATTGATTTGCCAGCGTACGTAAGGCTCTTGGGAATTTGGAAATTGACTATCCGGATTTCCCGGAGAGATACGAACATATGTTCCTCCACGAGAGTCTAAAGGATCAACATACTTTATTCCTTTGCCATCATCAGAAGACACAGCTTCCCAATCATCGGGGATTCCGTCCGGCTTGCCTAAAATAGACGCGCCTTCCTCAGCCGCGCCTATGCCCCCGAATAATCCGCCCAATCTCCCTCCTGCGGCTAGAGCCCCGGCACCAAGCGCCCCAATAAGTGCGTCCGTCCCATAGCTTTCATCAATCGGTAAATCAGGTTCCCCCTGATAAACAGTGGACGATACACCCCCATCGCTCGTCCATTGCCCGCCATCGGGATTACCGGCGGGAACACGAGCTTGGTCGGGGTTGTATTTATGCAGCGCCTGCACCAATAGTTTGCTCTGCATAAGCAGGTGATAATGCGCCATATCGGCAACGATGAAGATAAATTGCCTGCGCGCAGAAGTTGCCGTGTGCATACTTCCTCCTTAAGAAGTTGCGGCGACACCGCCTTTTGCCAGCGGACCATAGCCTACGGCAGCGCGTTTTTCGTCGTCGGTCAGGAAACTGGCTTTTTCGACGCGATCCCAGATGGCCTGATTGCGCAGCGCAAGCGCGGAAATATTGTCGGTATCGGGACATAATTCCATCTGCCCACCGAACATTGGCACCAGCCAGCTATTGAGCGTATCGGCGGTGACGCGTACCAGCGGCACGACGGTTTGTTCCCACAGCGCAAGACGTGCTTCCTGCAAATTCGAATAGGTATTGTCGCCGGGAATGCCGAGCATTTGCGGCGGCACACCAAACGCCAGCGCGATATCGCGGGCGGAAGAATTCTTCGCTTCGACAAAATCCATATCCTTGGGCGTCAGGCTCATTTCTTTCCAATCCAGTCCACCTTCGAGCAGCAAGGGTCGCCCGGCATTGGCCGCCCCGGTAAACTGATCATCGATCTGTAATTTCACGCGGTTATACTGATCTTCCGACAACACGCCGCCGCCCGAAGCATCGGCACGCACGACCAGCGCACCGCTCGGACGCGCCCCATTTTGCAACAGCGCCTGATTCCACGCACCCGATTGATTATGCTGGTCGATGCTGTACGCCGCCGCTTCAACCGGCGAAAGCCCGTACCAGTCGTTGAGCGGATGAAAATTCTTGATGTGCAAAACGCTCGACCTTCCGCTAATACGATCCATCGGAAAATCGGTAGCGACGCCGTTGACCGTGTAGCGATAACCGGCTGGCATTGTAGCCTTCCCCGCGATGACCGCCATGCGGTCGGGCCGCAACAGGTGCAATTCCGCCGGGGGACCGTTCGTGGGGCCGACCGCCTGAACGAAAGCGTTGCCGCTGATAAGCCGGTATTCATAAAGCGCCTTGAAAAATTCACCCATGGCGTGCGTCGGGTTGGGCTGTTTCAGAATATCGAGTACCGGGTGCGCCTTGATTTCTTTGCGCGTCCCCTTCGGCCCGACGGAATAAAGTTTCAGTTTGACCGACGCCGCCGCGCCGGAGACCATGCCCATGGCGCGATGCGCGATGACGTTTTTGATATAGGCCTCCAGCGCGAATTGGACATAATTGCGATCCATCCACACCGGCTGTCCGGGCGTCACCATATAAGAACGCATCCCCCCCCCGATCAGCGAATCGGTAAATAAATCCTTGTGCGATATTTTTTTACCGGATTTACCTTGCGTACGATTGAAGAGGCGTGCCAAAAATCCTTGGGTGGTTTCACGAATTTTGGCGCGGTGTACCTGCGATACAGTCATGTATGTCTCCTTGTGCGGTGGGGGAAAATAAGATTGTCATTCCTGCGCACGCAGGAATGACAAAAGAAAATGGGGATGACAAATGGACACAATGGTCAGTGTATATTTAAGGAGTACTGCCGGTGGTCATGTCCCGGAAGAGGGAAAAAGTAAAAATGTGAAAAAAGTTTCAGGGCGCAAAAATAATATTGCTGATTCAGTTTAGTCTTGTCACGCCGCATTTATTGCGGAGCCTCCCAGAATGGATGGAGATGCCGCAACAAGTGCGGCATGACAAATACGCACAAAAAAACAGCCCGGAGGCTGGTTTTTAAGAAATATATCGTATCTGATATTAAATATTTCTTTGCCTGTTACCCAATACGCCTTTGCGAAAATTCTCTACTGCAGCATTTCTATCAGAAAGCGCGACCTCTCCTTCTAATGTATGCAGTGCCTTCTCTACCACTTGCTCAGGGCGTACTTTTATTTCCTGTCTTTCCATATCCTGCTCCCATTGCGTTTTTTATATTTTTATTCTTCTTCATTGATGATGCCTTGGGCGACATTGAGTGCCACTGCCCGCACACGAGCGGGGTGTATCCGCATACCGTTCTTATCACGCTCTTGCTCAAACATCTTCATCAGCCCGGGGAAAATGGTTTCGGCGATTTTCATAATCGCCCAAGCTTTGTTTTTGGGATCAACACGACGAATGACGAGCACCCCGTCCGGCTGAACGACGATAAAATCATCCGCTTTTGCCTTTTCCACCCAATTGTTTATCGCGTCGTAGGCCATGATAATACCTTATTAAATTAACCATTTGCTTATTTATTAATAAGATTACTCTATTAAATTTAATAATAGGTTAAAATAATAGACAATTTTACAAACGCCGGATTCTAAGCCGTTCCCACACGGAAATCCGCAGCCAGTCTAGATATTGCATCAGCGCATCTACCTGGTCGTCATGGATGCCGCCGGGAAATGCGAATAATTCCGCCTCAAAATCGGTCAGCCACGCGGCTTGTTCCGGTAGCACCACCCTGCCCGCCTCGATCATAGCGGAAATGGCGGCGAAACGCGTCACCTTGTCGTTTTTGGGCTGGATGGCGATGATGGGCAGCAGCGTTTCGCGGCGCACATCCTGCAATAATTGCTGGCCGCTGGCGCGGTCTTCGATGAGGATCGTCTGCGGGTTCCATTGCTCCGCCAGCGCATAAAACGCCCGCTTGAGATCGGGATATTCACGCCGGAACACACGCGCATCGAGCAGATAGCTGCGCCCCTCGCATTCGGCAAATGTCAGGCACACGCTGGCATCGTGCTCTTGCCCGCTTTTTATCGCCGTATCCCAGCTTTGCACGCGCCGGTCGGCGGAAACGGGCGCGGTTTTATACCTCCCGAACCACCATGGGCGCACCATGCCTCCCTCTTCGCACACCGGCTGTTGCTGATACTGTGCGGCAAAAGCGGCGCTTCCGAGTTCCACCTTGGCACGTTCAATCAACCGCACGTCTTCGCGCCCCGGATGCAGCAATTCACCGACATCACGTTTTTTGCTCACGCGCCCGAAATCATGCACTTCTGGTTTAGTCGCCACCGCGGGAAGGTTAAGATGCTCCCACCCAGCCTTGGCCAACAGATAACCGCTTAAGTCGTGCGGGTGCAGCCGCTGCATGACCAGCACGATGACGCCATCTTTCTTATTATCCAGACGGCTGGCAAAGGTGTGGTCGAACCAGTGGTTGACGTGGTCGCGCCAGTGCGCGTTCAGCGCCTGCACGGGACTTACAGGGTCGTCGATGATAAGGAAATTGCCGCCCTCGCCCATCGTGCTGCCACCCACCGATGTGGCAAAACGATAGCCGCGCTGCGTCGTCATGAATTTATGTTTTTCGTTCTGGTCGCGGGTAAGCGCCACCTCGGGGAACAGTTTCCGATACCACTGCGACGTCATCACCCGGCGGCAATCGAGCGAATGCTTGATGCTGAGCGACGACGCGTAACTGGCGGCGATGATGCGGCTTTGCGGGTCGTGCCCAAGCAGCCACGCAGGCCACGCCACGCTCACGCACACCGATTTCAGCGAGCGCGGCGGCATGTTGATAATCAGGCGCGTAATCTCCGCCCGGCGCGCCGCTTCCAGGTATTCCGCGATCAGGTCGATATGCCAGTTCGGCAGGTACGACGCGCCTGGATCGACGGCAAATAAGGTTTTTCCGATAAACGTCGGTAAATCGCATTTGAGTAAATCTTGATACCATTGGGTCATAAATAGTCCTTCTTTAAGCAAATAATCCGCTTTGTGTTTTGTAGGTTTTTGTGTATATCTGCGGCAGGAAAAAGAATGTTTTCAGGGGTGAACACATTGGATTACCGAATCGAAAAATCGCCCGTAATCGTGATGAACGCGCCAAGCGATGCTTCCGTGGTGTTACCCGGCTATGCCAATGATAACAACAAGGTCAAATCCGACTGGATGACGCCACCGGAAGCGCTACAGCTTATCCGGCGCATCAAGCAAAAATTGCAGATGGAAAATATCGAATCGCAGGCGCTGTTCTATTCCGCGCCGCGCCGCCGCCTGTGGGACGAAATTCACGCCTGCGAGCAATGCCTGCTGTGGAAATATTTCAGGAATTAGATTCCATCAATGCCGGTTGCATCTTGCGCACGAACGCCTCGACCAGTGCGACATCGGCTTGTGACAACGCGGCAATCGCCGTATCGTCGGCAACGTACCCAGCGCCAAAAGGCACTTTTCCCGCCTGTTCCAGTTTCAGCAATAGTTCGGCCAAGGTCACGAGCGTTGCCGCCAGCGACGTTTTTCCGCCGAACAATCGTTCATGCAATTTCTGGCCCAGCGTATCGTCGGCATAGAACGGAGCGCTATCCAGCGCTTCTTCAAGCAGGGCGAGCATTTTGCGGGAAACGGCTTTCAGCCGGTCGAGGTCGTTGGGAACGGGTAATGGCTTGGGTTTCTTGGTTTGCATGGTCATTCCATGGGTAAAGTTTCAGGAGTATATTATCATGAATACCGAGGAAATCCTTGCCCCGGAAGACTGATTATGTCATTTGGTCAAGATTTTTTTTGCAAGGGTGGTTGCGGCATCCAAGGTGTGTCACGAGTCAGGACGGCGTGGGCCACGTGCAAGAGTTTGTTGATACAGGCGATATTGACCTCTCGGCGTGATTTTCCGCGTGCCAGCAGGCGGTGTGCGTAGGTTCGCATCCACGGGTTATGGACGATGCTTCCATGCGCCATCATGTAGCATTTGGAGCGGATTCTGGCTCTGCCGCCGGTGATACGGGCTTTGGTGGTTTTGGTTCCGCTGTGCAACGGGTGCGGTGCGACGCCGACGAGGGAGGCGAGTTTTTTGGGTGGCAGGAAGGCGACCTCCGGTAGCTCGGCAAGGATGAGCATGGCGGAGAGTTTGCCGACACCGGGGATGGATTCAAGCAACTCACGCTGGCGCATGAGAGCAGCATCCTGACGGAAGATGGCATCCATCTCACGTTCGATGGCAGCGCTTTCCTGAGTGCAGAAAGCGATCTGCCGCTCGATGCTTTGCCGGATGACGGACACGATGGCGCGCGCCAGCTGCTTCTTGCTGTTGGTGATGTTGATAACGATCTGTTCACGCCGCGCTGCCAGGTCACGCAATGTCCTTTGCTGTGCCGTGCTCACATACGTTTGCTGCAAAGGAACGATCGCCGCGAACTCAGCGATAAGCAGCGCATCGATACGGTCGGTCTTGGCTTGTCTGGCTACTACCTGCCGCCAGTTGGATATGCGCCGCGGATTAAGGACGTGTACGTTATGGCCCGCCGCTTGAAACCGGCTTGCCGCCAGACGCTCCATGCCGCCGGTGGCCTCCATGGCCACAGCAGTAATGCTGTGCCCTCGCAGCCGTTCCATGCAGGCATCTAACCCTGCCTCGTCATTGGGTACGCGGAAGTGGATTCCCTGCGGATGCAGGGCGATGTCGAGATGTGCAGCTGCAATATCGACACCGACAAAAGAAGGTGATAAAGTCGTCATGTTCATTCTCCGGACCTTGTAATATGGGACTACAACTCCCGACTGATCATCTGGAGCATCGAACGTGGAAGGGCGCTATGCTTGAGACGGCGCCTCAATCAGGCGGGGCTAGCCCCGCCTGATTGACCACCAGGGGGATAACGTAGCGCCCACTTCCACACTCACAGTAGCTGATCACGCTAAAGCGAGCACCTCATACAAGGGGGAAATGCATTGTCATAAATCCGTAACAATCGCTTTAACTGAGACGTAACACCATCTGCCCGCTTATCTGTTATGATAAAAGGTGAATATCTGTACTCGGAGTCCAGAGTCTGGAGTCTTGTGAAGTAAGCTCTTCACAAAGCGCAAGACTCACTACTCAGAATACATAGATTAGTAGGGTAACTATGGCCTATAGCGACGGCATAATGGAGCGCATCGAGCGCATGTTCGACGATCTTTTCGCGTTCGTGTTCCCCGGGGTACCGGAACAGAAAGACGCGTCGAAAGACAAATCGGCAGCCAAATCCGGCGACCCGCCACCGGGCGGCGAGGGCATCGTCGTCAGCGGTGTGGAATTATCGCCGCTCGTAGCCGAACAGCTGGCGCGCCTAGGCCTCAGCCTCAACGCTTACACCAAATGGCAGCTCGAAGCCGCACAGCGCGCCTGTGCGTTCGACTGCAACCTGATCGACGACCCGAACGGCCTTGATTTCGAAGATCAGCTGGAACTGACCGATGCGGAAAAAAATAAAAACCGGGATGACGGCGACACGCCCGACGAGAATGACGATGACGATCTCTGGCAACTGAAAATGCTGAAGCAGGGCCATGGAAAATCCACCGGCGATTACGGCCATCGTGATCGCATCCGCTGGCAGCGCGTGCGCCAGAAACAAGCGCTTGCTGCCGCCGAAGAAAACGGCGAGCCGCTCCCGCAAACACACGGCGTGTAAGGCTTTTCACCCGACAGCATTTTCCCCCTTCCCGACCACTCGCAATCGCATAAGGTGAAATGGTAGCGTAGAAAATCTCTGCGCGAATCTTCCTTTTTTATTCTCTTCCCGTCGCGCACATCTCATCGCTCTAGCGATAAGAATCACATAAAACAATACTCTCTTAAAAAGAGAATAATTTTATTTATTTTCTTCTTTTAGTATTTATTATTTGGATATATCCTCTATTCACAAGAAACATCCATAATACCCATCTTCGCAATCAAAAATCGTTTCAAATTAATACGATAGATCATACCAAAAGGGGTTCAGCATGACACAAAACGTTCATTTCAATGATAGGGCAACGAGCAACAAAAAAATCCCGCCCGTACGCATTCGAAGCAAGCGTTATAAACACAGATACGACGAATTTGTGCACGAACCCTACAATCTCGCCAGCGGCGAAACTTCGATGTGGATAGCGGTCATTACCCAGGCGATGATGGATGCGCTCACCAACTCCACCACCGCCGAATCGCGCTACCACAAAATCGAAGCCACGCGCTGGCTGACCGAAAACAGCAAGGATTTCACCACCGTCTGCCTGTTTGCCGGATTCGAGCCGGGCTATATCCGCCGCATGGCCAAGCGCATACTGGCCGCACCGAAGCCGTGGCGCGCCGTGCCGGGAAAAGGCAAACGCTATCACGAAAAGAAAGCGTGGCGGCGTGGCCTTAAATCCCGCGTGGTCTTAAGCATCCCCGCCATGGAAACAGAAAGCTCGTGGGTCATAGCATAAGGAGCGCCGCTCATGAATCAGGCACCTATCATGCCGTTTTTCACCGATGCCTATCTCGCCGATTGCCACCACCTCTCCACCGAGGCGCACGGCACGTTGCTGCTCATCCTGCTGCATATGTGGCGGCGGGGCGGTAAAGCGCTGCCCAATAACAACAAGGCGATGATGCACATCGTCAAAGCCGGAAGCCTCCGCAAATGGCATTTGCTGAAAACCGAGCTTGAGGCGCTTTTCGACCTAAGCGATAGAAACTGGCGGCAGAAGAAACTGGAACGCACATGGACCGACGTGATGAGCAAAGTGGAAGCGAACCGCACGAACGGCAAACGCGGGAGAGCCGTACAGATGCTGGAGGAGAAGTCGCTGAAAACACAAACAAAGCGACTCAGGCGAACGCCCGCGTTTCGCCCGGGTCAACTATAAACCATGAACCAGATCAAAATCCAGAACCAGCTATTTTAAATAAGGAGAATGATATGATTGTAACGATTGCCCAACCCTGCACCACCGCGCTGGAAGGGCTCGACTCGCTATTGCGCGATCCCAGATATTTCCTGTCTCGCGGCAACTATCGCGTATCGCCGACACTGCGTCTGCAGATCGAACTGGCCATACATGAAATTGAAGCGCAGCTTGCGCCGGTGCCGGAAGAACGCCTGAAGCAGGTCATCTCGCGCCTCATGCTGCATTTCCCCTGCCCCATCAGCGAAAAGCAGCACCGCGTATTTGCAGATTATTCCGATATGCTGCGCGAATTTCCCGAAGATTTGCTCTGCGCCGCCTACCAGCATGTGCTGAAACACCACAAATACTACACACTGCCGAAAATCGCCGACATCATCGCCTTCATGGAACCAGAGATAAACCACCGCCGCACCAAGCACCGCAAGCTCACGATATTGTTGCAACAGACGACCGAGGCGGAGGTCACCGCATGAATACGTCCGAAGAACGCGAACCGCGCCGCAGCGCCACCATTCTGCATTTCCCCCGCAAGCGCGGACGCCCGAAATCGGCGCGCATCGGCAGCGACAGCGGCACGCCGGAACTGGCAATGAAACGGCTTCTGGGCGAAACGGCGGAGACGCTGGATTTATGCCTTGAGCGCAGCATCATCAGTAAGGAGCAGCACTGGTGCGGCATCCATTTGCGCTGGCTTTACACGCTTCGCCATGGGGCACCCAGCGTGCGTGCCATCGACCCGACGCATCTGGGCGGTCTGGAGACCAAGCTGGATGACCCGCAGTGGCGCGAGCAGCGCGAAAAAGAATACCACGACGCCATCAAAAAACTGTCGGCCACCGGCCATGTGCCGCTGCTGATGAATTTGTGCATCTACAACGAACGTCCGAAATTCTTAAGCCTGAAACAGCACATCACGCAACAGCGCCTTGAGCAAACCACCGAAATGATCGAGGGCCTACGCGACGGGCTGAACGTGCTGGTCAAACATTGGGGACGCACGACGAAAGGGAAGAAATAAAACGCATAATAATAGTAAAATTCAATCAGGAAGCAATTGGATATAGTTACGATCTGCGAAAAGCTCCAACGGAAATTTTTTCCATTTCTCATAATCCGCTTCCGGCAGGCCATTAAAAGGTGAGCAACCTTTAATGGTTTTAATATTATTCTGTATCGTCTGTTGGAGGACAGAACGAGAAGTAAATCCAACTTCCTTTTTTGACTCGATATTTAGGACATCGCCTTTGGAATCCAGCGTCAATTGATAAGTGATGACCTGTTTTTGTAATGGGGTATTGGGTACGGGTGATTTTGTGGTGTTATCAAACGCTTGCAGACGGGAAGCCATTTGTTTTTGGTAATTTCCATTGGTTGCACTATCCAAATTAGCGGCAAGAGGGTTGCGCTTTGCATATGAATGATCAACAGGCGCTTGCGGCGCCAATAGAGCATCTTCCGATTTCTGTGACGCTAGGCAATGCTCGATCTGCTGTTTGACCATTTGTTTCCATGGCGCTGAGGTAAGCTCAGCTTGAGGGCTGGCTGATTGAGATGGCACAATATTCACCTGCGGAATGTCTAATGGCGATGCGTGCACGCTCTGGACATTTAAAATAACCATCATCACGAGCAGGAGCACTATATTTTGCATGGCATTTCCAATGTAACATGTCATTCAATATTTTATGGGTTGAATTGACTAAAGTGAAGTGGCGATGGCTCTGGATCTCATACATAAGACTGAAATGACGAGAAATCAACTATGAGATTGAGAATTGCCCGATTTTTTTAGCTTTCCGGGAATATCGCCGGGACCAATCGCTACTTTATCCGTATCTAATGCTTTACCGCTTACCGCATCCACAGCGCCACCCCATAAGTGTTTCAGTCCTTTATCAACTAAATCCAGCCCTCTGCCAATAAGATCGGGAAGTTCCGGCGGTGTGATCGAATCGCAGAATTCTTCCGCCTTAAAAAAGTAGAATTCCGGATCATAAAATTCTGAGTAGGCTTCAGCATTTTTCCAGATTTTTTTCCAGTCAAGGCTTTCTGGTTTATTGCCTCCGGATATGGGCTTATTATCTTTGGTCATGGCTTTATCACGCTGTGTATATATCTAAACATCATAACACAGCCCAACAGCCCGCTCATGTGAAGTTTTTGTGTCAGTCCCACGTCCACGGGGCTGATTTTTAACTATTTGATATATATCATGGAAATTCAACGCCGCTCTGCGAAAGCTGCCTGCGCAGATCGTCTTTGAGCCTGTCCAGCCCGGCATGATCCATCGCCTCGCACCGCGCCACCAACATCGGCTGCGTGTTCGATGCGCGCAGCAGCCACCAGCCGTCTTTAGTATTCACCCGCACGCCGTCCACATCGCTGAAATCGGCTTTGGCCGCCTGCAGCCGGATTTTGACTTCAGCGATGACCGGGAATTTTCGCTGGTCGTCGCATTCGAAACGTATCTCCGGCGTATTGATGCGCTTGGGCAGGCTTTTACGCAAATCGGACAATTTCTTTCCCGAGCGCGACAATAGCCCGAGCAAACGTACGGCAGCATAAAGCGCATCGTCATAGCCGAAATATTTATCGGCGAAAAACAGATGGCCGCTCATCTCGCCCGCGAGCGGTGCGCCGGTTTCCGCCATTTTCGATTTAATCAGCGAATGCCCGGTTTTCCACATGAGCGGCACGCCGCCGAGCCGCGCAATTTCATCGAATAACGCCCCGCTGGCCTTGACGTCGGCAATGATGATCGCGCCCGGTTTTTCACGCAATATATCGGCGGCATAAAGCATCAAGAGCTGATCGCCCCATAATATTTCGCCCTCATCGTCAATCGCGCCGATACGGTCGCCGTCGCCGTCGAACGCGATACCGGCATCGAGGCGTTTGCCTCTCACCGTTTCAATGATCTGCTCCAGATTTTCCGGCACCGTCGGGTCGGGGTGATGCGCCGGGAACGTCCCGTCGATGGCAGCGTTGAGCGCCACATGCTCGCCGGGCAAGCGCTCGCAAAGCGCCGTCATGATCTCGCCGGTAGCGCCGTTGCCCGCATCCCAGCCTACTTTAAGCTTGCGCGTGCCGTTATACGCTTTTATCAGCGTGGCAATATAGTCCTCACGCACGTCGCGCAATGCCACCGCGCCTTTTCCGTTCACGAAATCCCCGCGCTCGGCGGCGCGGCGCAACGATTGAATATCCTCGCCGTAAAACGCTTTGTTGCGGAACACGAATTTGAACCCGTTATGGTCGGGCGGATTGTGCGAACCCGTCACCATGATGCCGCCGGTCGCCTTCATCGTATAGGCGGCGAAATACAGCATCGGCGTCGGCCCAAGGCCGATATCGACGACTTTCACTCCCGAATCGGCAATGCCGCGGCGCACGGCGTCGGCCATTTCCGGCGAGCTCATGCGCCCGTCGCGCCCGACGCAGATGAACGCATCCGGCATGACGGCAGCCGCTTTGGCGGCAAAAGCGCGCGCGATCATGTACGCATCTTCCACGCACAATGATTTCCCCGCGATGCCGCGTATGTCGTATTCACGGAAAATCGCCGGGTCGAAACGATGAGAGGTGCTCATAGGGATTATTTCGTTGGAGGTGGAGTGGTGGGAACGGCGGGCGGAGTCGCAACCGGTGCCGGGGCTGGAGCGGGTGCCGGAGCTGGGGCATTGGCCGCACCGGCAGTGGTGACGGCGGTGGCCGTACCCAGTTTGACGTTGTTGATGCGGCGTTGTTCGGCCAGTTGCACGGTAATCTGTTTGGCTTTTTTGGAATCCATTTCGGCCAGTATCGGCGCGATTTTTTTCTCCGACATTTTGTCGATGACCAAGAGCAGGATCGGCATTTCTACCTCATCGAAAATACGCGCCGCATCTTTGGGTTTCATGTTCTCGTAAATCTTGACGAGGCTGTGGATTTTGGCATCTTCCTTTTCATTGTATTGCGCCAACAGGTTCGCCACTTCTTTTTTCATAGCGTTGATCTGGTCTATCTTATCGTCGATGCGCTTTTCCGTCGCGTTCAGTGCCTGCTCTTTAATTTCAATATTTTTCTGCCATGTGTCGAGTTCTTCGCGGCGGCGGGAGAGATTTTGCAGCAATTCCACCTCAACCGCGGTATAACGGTGATCGACGATATCGCCCGGAGCATCGGCAACCGACGTGGCTTTTTCATCTTTCTTAGCCTCTTCAGGCTTGGCCTTTTTGTCAGCGGCCTTGGCCTCCGTTTTTTCTCCCGGTTTAGCTGCCTTATCCGCGGGTTTAGCATCTGTTGGTTTGTCAGCGGCCTTGGCATCTGCCGGTTTAGCATCAGCAGGTTTGGCGTCCGTCTTTGCAGGCGCTTCACTTTCGGCAGCTACGGTAGTGATAAGAAGTTGGTTAGACAGCGCTTCCGTTCCGCGTACCACGTCTATTATTTTGACAACCATCAGCAGCAAGGCGATGGTAACGGTTGCCGGGATAATTCTAAATTTAGGACGTGACATTCACTATCCTTTTATTCCGGCTTTAATCATATCCAGCAATTCCTGCTCCGCTCTGGAGCGCGCGCGCAGCGGCTGGCCGCGGTCACGCACGACCGTGCGCTCATGTTCTTCTTCCGTCGGTTTGGCACGGCCCACGACGCGGCCAAGCACCGCTTCCAGCGTCGCCGCCGTTTTTTCCCTTGTAGTCAGTGGTTTTACTTCCGGTTTCGGCGCGAGTGGCAACTCCCGGCGCGCTTCCGGCTCTATCACCGGCTGCGAAGTGTTTTCCTGCGCCGAAGGGTCCGTCATGACGCGCGTGCGGGCGCGGTTCACAGCGAACCCAGCTTCCATTTGGTTGGCCAGCTTGTTGCCTTTTTCGATCATGAAAGCAAGATCGTCGAGCAGGTAATTGGCTTTATCGATACGCAACTGGATGGTCTCACCGATCTGCTTGCTAGCCGTTTGCAAAGCGATGATACTTTCCGAAGCGCGCTGCGTCGATGCGTCAAAGTGCTTCAGCAACTGCGCCAGTTCGCTTCTACCGTCCTGAAGTATCCGTATGCGGCGATTGAGAAGCAGGCAATAGGCGATAGTTATGCCCAGAAGCACTACGATCAGGATATTCAGCAACAGGGTAAAGGCGGTCATACTCACTCCTTTTTCCGTTTAATCGGGTCGCGTATGGAAATTGCGATATGGTCGTCCACGCGCCCCAGCGTACCGGTAGTCACGGGGATGCCGCCGCAGCGCAAGGTCACCGGATCGTCCTGCGTGCAATCCAGCATAACGGTACTGCCGACCTGAAGCGCCATGACGTCTTTCAGCGTCACCGTCTTTTCGGTCAGCACCGCTTCGATTTCGACATTGGTGTTGCGTAATTCCTTGCCGAGGTGTTTTTCCCATACCGTATCCTGCCCAAAATTTTCGCCCATGAACATCTGGAGCAACAGGTCGCGGATGGGCTCCAGCGTCGTGTGCGGCAACAATATCTCGACCATGCCACCGCGATCCTCGACAAGGTCGATACGCAGTTTCACCAGCAACGCCGGATTGCCGGGGCGGGTGATGGTGGCGAAACGGGGATTGCTTTCCAGCCGATCGAAATGAAACGTGGCCGGAGACAGCGGCTCGAACGCGCTGGTCATTTCGGCCAGTATGATATCCACCGTGCGCTTGACGATATCCTGTTCGATGGTGGTATACGGGCGGCCTTCAACACGCGTGGCGCGCGGGGATTTCCGGCCTCCGAGCAGTACGTCTACCGTTGAATAAATCTGCGAGCTATCGACGGTGACCATGCCGAAATTTTCCCACTCTACCGCGCGGAAAATCACGAGGAGCGCCGGAAGCGGAATCGAATTGAGGTAATCCTCAAAACGGATGCTGACCATCGAATCAAGGCTGACATCGACGTTTTCCGAGGTGAAGTTACGCAGCGCCGTGGAAAGCTGGCGCACCATGCGGTCGAACACGACTTCCAGCATCGGCAGCTTTTCATACGCGGTCATCGACTTGTCGAGGATGGCGAAAATGCCATCCTTCTGCTCGTCGCCGCCAGCGCCGTCTTTCTTGACGTCGAAGCCAAGCAGCGTGTCGATTTCGTCCTGATTTAAAATGCGCTGCTGGCCGTCTTCGCCTACAGCCACATCCGCCGCCGGAGTGACCGCGCCGCCTGCGGCTTTCTGTTTTTCTTCAGCCTCCAGCGCCGCAGCCCATTCGTCTGCCGCCGCATCACCCGCTTTTGTTTCCGTTTCTGCCATAGTATTAATTATCTAATTCAATAGGTTATATCACATGCGCCGCTTTGCTACAAACAGAACCGTAAATCTATGGCGCAAAACCCGTGCCAATCACTATTGAACTATAATTTCTTTAAATAATACATCGTTGATTTTGATGGGGGCCAACGCCTTGTTGGCACGCAGCAGCAATTCTTCACGCAGGCGCTGGATACCGGCGGAACCCGCAAGGTCGCTGGCACGCAACTCACGCAGGTAGGTATTGAAACCGTCGAGCAGCCTCGGCAGGTTGGCTTCGATCTGCGGCACGTCACCCGCATGCGGCACTTCCAAAATAACCGTGGTTTTCAGGAAGCTGACCTGCTTCGTACCCGAATTGAGATTCACGAGAAATTCCGGCAAGGTAAAAAATACCGATTTTTCTATCGGTTTTCCATCCGGGCCAAGTTCGACTTCAGCTTTTGTTTCGTGCTTATTGAACAGCGTGAAATACGCTCCCGCACCACCACCTAGCACCACTACCAGCGCCGCAGCACCGATAATAATCAGTTTCTTTTTGGATTTTTTAGGGGCAGCCGCGCCTTCGCCACCTTCCGCGCCCTCGCCGCCTTCTCCGCCTTCCAGCTTTGCTTCCCCTTCTGCCGCACCTTCTTTTTCGTCTTTTTCTTCGGTCTCGGGTTCTTTTTCTTTTGCTTTGGCCATAATCCCTATCCTAATACCTTATACTGTAAATGCTTATAGATGCGTTGCCGGGCTTATTCAAGCAGGGGAATGCCTTTACAGAATAATTCTCCTGCCTGTTGCCCGGGTGCGACAATAACATGTAATGATTAAGAAATAATTTCTCCCTAATCCCCACCCCGTGCTCCTCGTAACCCAAATTAAGTTGGCATGGTTTGTGCTTATCGTCTGGCATCGTAAACGCTACAGGCAAGAAAGACCATGGACAATAGTATCTACATCACACTGACCCGCGAGTTGGCGCTGTTCCGCGATATGGACATCACCGCCAACAACATCGCCAACACCAATACCACCGGCTACAGCTCGGAGCATCTCCTGTTCAACACCTATGTCACCAAAGACATTAATCAGGGCAACCAGAACCCAATGGCCTTCGCCACCGACATCGCCAGCTACCGCGATACCACGGGCGGCTCGCTGACCGTTACCAACAATGACCTCGACGTAGCCATTCAGGGCGATGGCTATTTCATCGTCGATACGCCGCTCGGCCAGCGTTACACCCGCGCCGGGAATTTCCAGATCGACGGCACCGGCACGCTGACCACCCCGGAAGGCTATCCCGTGGAGGACAATTCCGGCCAGCACATCGTCCTGCCGGAAAACACCAAAACCATCCAGATTGGTGGAGCGGGCAACCTCAAGGTCAACGGCGAGGATTTCGCCACCATCAACGTCGTGCAATTCGACAACCAACAGTTGCTGGAACGCCTCAACGGCAAATTATTCAAGAGCAAAATTGCCGGGCAACCGGCACAAAATTTTACCGTCGCGCAGGGGATGCTGGAAAGCTCTAACGTCCAGCCGGTGGGTGAAATGACCCACATGATTACGCTGTCGCACAACGTTGCCGACACCGACAAATTTATCGAAGTGATTTATGACTTGGAGCGCAAGGCATCGAATACATGGGCGCAACAGTCATGATGAATAACAGGAGAACAACATGAGGTCATTGGATGTCGCCGCCTCGGGCATGCAGGCACAACAGCTGTACGTCGATGTCACATCGCAGAACCTTGCCAACATCAACACGACGGCCTACAAACTGCAACGCCCGGAATTCGAGGATTTGCTGTACCAGAACCTGCGCGCCGCCGGTTCCAATTCATCCGATAACGGCACCATCGTACCTACCGGCATCCAGATCGGTCTCGGCGTACGCCTTTCCGCCATCGACCGCAACACCACGCAGGGCACGCTGACCCAGACTTCCGCCCCGCTCGACATGGCCATTCAGGGCCGCGGATACTTTCAAGTCACGTTGCCCGACGGTTCCATCGCCTACACCCGCGACGGCAGCTTTCAGGTCGGCCCCGACGGCTCCATCGTTACTTCCGACGGCTTTCAGGTCACGCCGACCATCACCATCCCGCAGAACGCCACCAGCATCAGCATCGACCAGTCGGGGGAAGTCAGCGCCACTATCCCGCTGCAAACCACCCCGCAGATTCTGGGGCAGATACAGACCGTCAATTTCATCAATGAACCCGGCCTGCAAGCCACCGGCAACAACATGTATCAGGAAACCGCCGCCTCCGGCTCGCCCATCATCGGCACGCCGGGACTCGATGGCTTTGGCACCATTCTCCAGGGCTTTCTCGAAAGCTCGAACGTCAACCCGGTCACCGAGCTGACCAACCTCATCAAGGCGCA
>Ga0206958_1032_pt1 | contig 41651 bp, 40 predicted proteins | sample Alteio_BWOrgHeat_33_FD_152968 | JGI IMG/M metagenome (GOLD analysis project Ga0206958, IMG submission 152968) | Enriched cells from forest soil in Barre Woods Harvard Forest LTER site, Petersham, Massachusetts, United States -... | ecosystem: Environmental > Terrestrial > Soil > Temperate forest >... | reverse complement strand
TCAAGGTATGCAGGTCCTTGATCAGCGCGTTCAGATCCAGGCTCTTGAACTCCTCAGCGTAGTTGAACTCCTCGCTCATCGGATTGTTCAGCGGGGAGTGCTGGTTCAATATCTTCAGATTCAGTTGATCGGGCCACCAATCAGGATTCTTGCGGGCGGCACCGTGTGAGGTAGTGACTGCGCCATGCTCTGTGCCATGCGCGACTGGGCATTTTGCTTCGGTTGACATCGTTCACCTCGAATTTTTTGTTGCAGGTTATACCGCGCTTACTGGCACTTTGCACAAATGCCAATCACATCGACCGCATACCGCTCCACCAGAAAGCCGCCGGGCAGCTTGTCCTTCTTCGAGACCAGCCCGAGTTCTTTTTCTCCGATGTCGGTAATTGCCTTGCATTTGGAGCACACCATGTGATGGTGCGCCTCGTCATTCATCTCCACGCGAAGCGAGCCGTGATGCATGCTCACCTTGCTGAAGACGCCGCTCTCGACAAATAAATGAATGTTTTTGTAAACCGTTGCCAGCGAGATTGCAGGCACCTTTTTTTTGACACGTGCATAGACCTCTTCCGGAGACGGATGGCCATGCATGGTTTTCATCACTTCATACAGGACCTGGCGTTGGTGGGTCACGGCAATACCATTCTCACGGCATATCTCGCGAAACGACCTGGTCAAATCAACCTGCATGGGGCGAGTATAGATGATAATTATTATTGTTTAGTAAATGGAATTATCCACAGGCTCTGTGCGGAAGTGCTCTCAGTTAGGGCGGTCGCTTTTGCCGAATCGTGAATCCAGAGGCTTTCGGCTAGCATAGCCCTCTTCTTCGGTGTGCCAGTGGGTAATCGCCGGTTCACCAAGCTTCCAGCAGAGCAGGACTGTCTTGCCATCCACGACTGAAGGAAAGTCGAGCAGACCCTGCTCGAGATCCTTCACCTGCACCCCGATCGAGTCGATTTCTTTGAGAGTATCGTTGGCTTCCTGAACTGCCTTGTCGCGTTCTGCCCGGCGGCGCGCCGCGACGGCTACATCGACGTGCATGCCGCCTGAGAGAAAGATGCGCTGGCTGAGCTGTTGCATCTCGTTTTCCACTTCCTCAACGCGAGTTCCGGCGGCCTGTGCTTTGCGCAAAAGAGCTTCAACTACGGGCAGTAGCGTCTGCGCTTCGTTCAACGTAAAGGTCTTGCTCAAACTTTAATCTCCAGCATGCGATCAAGCGCTACGCGCGCCCACTGCTTCACATCATCCTCCACTTTAATGCGATTGACCACACGTCCTTCGACAAGGTTTTCCAGAGCCCACGCAAGGTGCTGGGGCGAGATGCGGTACATGGTTGTGCAAAGGCATCCAGCTTCGTCGAGCGTAATGACGCGCTTGCCGAGAGGCGCGAAACGCTTGGTTAGACGGTTCACCAGATGAATCTCCGTGCCAACCGCGAAGCTCGAACCTTCGGGGGCTTTCTCGAGCACTTCGATGATTCGCTCGGTCGAACCGATTGAATCGGCCTTCTGGCAGACTTCCCAACGGCACTCAGGGTGAACGATGACCTGCATCTCTGGATGTTCGCGGCGTACACGGTCGACGTGTTCCGGCAGAAAGCGTTGATGAACCGAGCAATGCCCTTTCCAGAGAATTATTTTCGCGGCTTTCAGGCGTTCGGGGCTTACTCCTCCATTGATCTGGTATGGATCCCAGACAACCATCTCGCTCTGTGGGATTCCCATCGCAAAGGCAGTATTACGGCCGAGGTGTTGGTCGGGAAGGAAGAGAATTTTGCCTGCGCGAGCGAAGGCCCACTCGAAGGCAGCGCGTGCGTTCGATGAAGTGCAGACGAGGCCGCCGTGTCTTCCGCAGAAACCTTTAATTGCTGCGGCGGAGTTCATGTAAGTAAGGGGAATCAGGCCGCCTGAGGCCGTATCCGTCAGGCCCGCGCGGACGAGCGAGTCCCAGCAATCTTCGACTTGGCCGATCTCTGCCATGTCAGCCATCGAACAGCCCGCGTTCAGGTCGGGCAGAATCACCTGCTGCCAGGGGCGGCTAAGCACGTCGGCGGTTTCAGCCATGAAGTGGACGCCGCAAAAGATCATATATTTCGCATCCGTTTGCGAGGCGATCTTCGATAGCTTGTAGCTGTCGCCGGTGTAGTCGGCGAAGCGGATCACCTCGTCGCGCTGGTAGTGATGGCCCAACAGGGTGACATCCGTACCAAGCCTGGCTCGGGCCGCGGCGATGCGGTCGTCCATGGTGTTGTCGGGCTGGGCAAGGTAGTTGTCTAAAGAACACATCTCAGCATCTGAGCGTGTCGCCGCTTCATTTTCCGCCACGGCCTCGGCCGCAGTGATCTCTAATAGTCCGTTCAAAGTACTCCGCCTTCAGTCTCACCGAGGCCAACTGGCGCCGGCTCAATGCCTGCACTGTCGTGATGCCTCAGAGACGGGGATGTTGAAAGCATGCATTGCTTGAGTTGCAGCAGATTCACTGTGTTGGCCTGAAGCCTTCACCCAATCCGCGGGGATGTTGCAACTCCTGTCTTCCAGCGACGGCCGCAATGGCCGCCTCCTATTGATTAGACGCAACACGTGTTCGTGCGTTGCGTTTTTTGCGTCAACCTGAAAAATGCAGAATATGTCGTCTGCACTCAATATTTTATATCAACAGGCGCACCCACCATCCATTTGTTCGTCTACGACGTAAGCCGTATCATGGGACTGACTTATGCCTAGCTTTCAGGACAGCGCCATCCTTGTCATTCTCGCCCTGATTCTCTTCGGGCCGAAGAAACTGCCTGAACTGGCGCGGCAACTGGGCAAACTGATGGCGGAATTCCGTCGTGCTTCTAATGAGTTCCGCATGCAGATGGAAGAGGAACTACGCATCGCCGACCAGGAGGAGCAAAGAAAGAAAATTGCGGCCATGGAAGCCGCGGCTCCGGTGGCGCCAGCGATCATTAGTGACAAGTCCGATGCGGTCGCGGTGAATGACGAGTTCCTTGTCGGTCATCCCCACGAGCAACCTCAATCGGAAACCACGGCTGAGACGAAGCCCGACCCACTGCCAATCGCCAGTTCTGGCGATCTTCATCTAATGCCACCTGAGACCGGGCTGCCTGTCAGCAACTCCACCTTGTCGCCCGTACTCGATTCGATTCCCCACGACCCCGATCCTGAGACCGCATCGGCAGAGACAGTACCCAGCGAGGCCGCGCAGCGTGGCTGATTTCGACCGCATTGACATGGCTCGTAAGGTTGTAACCGAACGAGCCGAACTCCCGGGCATGAGCCTGATGGAGCATCTCGCCGAGCTTCGCAAACGGCTCATCCATTCGGTCTATTATCTGATCGGCGGATTCGTGGTCGCCTACATCTTCCATGTCCGCCTCTACAACTACATTCAACGACCGGTCACGGACCTCGGGCTCAAACTTAACTTCACTCACCCGACCGACGGCCTGAATCTTTATCTCAAGACCTCCTTCGTCGGTGGCGCCATCCTCGCTTCGCCATTCATCCTGTATCAGATCTGGCTCTTCATCTCGCCGGGCATGTACGCCAACGAAAAGAAGTACGTGTGGCCCTTCATGTCCACCACCGTCGTTTTGTTCCTCACGGGAGCGTGGTTCGGCTATCGCTGGGTTCTCCCCGGCGCGATCAAGATTCTCGTTCTCGATTTCGGCAAAGCGTTCAACCCGATCCTCACGATTGAGGACTATACCGGCTTCTTCCTCGCCGTGATTCTCGGCCTCGGAATTACGTTTGAGCTGCCGATTCTTATCTTTTTTCTGTCGCTCTTCGGGATAGTCGACGGCAAGTTTCTGCTCAAGCATATCCGCTATGCGATTCTCGCAATTTTTCTGATCGCTGCAATTATCTGCCCTACGCCTGACCCCATTGGCATGTGTCTCTTTGCCACGCCGATGCTCGTTCTCTATATGATCGGCGTAGGTGTTGCCTTTCTCGTTCATCCTGACCGACGCAAAGCCCGAGAGGCTAAGAAGGCCGCATGATCATCAATGCAAAAAAGATGCTGTTGGCGCTGCTTGTTCTTGCAGTGCCGGGAACAAACGCAATAGCCCAGCATGCGGGTTCGACGACAGCCCGCTTCAACGGACAAGAGGCGTATACGCTCACGGCAGAGATGCTGAAGGTCGCGCCGAAACGATTCAACGGCTCGCCCGGGCATCTCAAAGCGGAAGAGTTCATCAAACAGCACTTCATCGCCGAAGCCGCCAAAGGGAACTTCGAGATTGACACCTTTACCGCCACCACACCCGCTGGTCTCCAAACGATGCGGAACTACATCGCGAAGTTCCCCGGCAAGAAGGACGGCATCATCGTCCTAGCCAGCCACTATGAGACGAACTATCCTCTGCGCGACATTGAGTTCTATGGAGCCAACGATGGCGCCGCGACGACAGCGCTGCTGATTGAGATCGGCAGCGTTACTCGGTGTGGCTCGTGTTTGATGATGGCGAAGAGGCTGTGAAGGCCTGGGGGCCTTCCGACTCTCTCTACGGGACGCGGCATCTTGCGGCGAAGTGGAGCAACGATGGCACGCTGGGAAAGATTAAGGCTTTTCTCGTTGCTGACATGATCGGAGACAAGGACCTGAATATCGACCACGTCGACAATTCGACGCCCTGGCTGCTCGATCTACTCAAAGTCGCTGCAAAAAATACCGGCCACTTGGGCAACATCTACAAGTACAGCGAGGCGGAGGAGGATGATCATCTTCCCTTTGCCCAACGCGGTGTGCCGGTGCTTGATGTGATTGACGCGCATTACGGGCCTTCGACCGAAGCATCACCTGACGGCTATCACCACACCGCAGAGGACACGCTTGATAAGGTTAGTGCGAAGTCACTGCAGACCTCCGGCGATCTCCTGCTGGAGATGATCCGTTTAATCAACCAGCGCCCCTGAAGTCCCATAGACGCCGGGCTGTCAGAGGCGCAGTTTTTTCTGTTAGAGAGCTTCTACTTGGTGCAGGCGTGTCCGTGATCGGCGTGCGCGCCTTTGGCCTTGGCGTCGGCCTCAGACATGTATGCCCCCTGCTTTGTCTTGCCGTAGTAGGCCGTTCCGTAGCAGTGGTAAACGTTGCTGTCCGTGTTGACCCATACCAAACCCGGCCCGCCGCCCGCTGCGGCTGTCATGGATGCGGCCCTGGAAGCCGGAGATGATTTGGAAGGAGCTGAAGTTGCTGCCGAAGCAGGGGCTGAAGTTGGCGCAGGAGCCGGGGTAGCAGCCTTGGGGGCAGGTGTCGGAGCCGCTGCCGGTGCTGCTGCTGGTGCCGCAGCCGCAGGGGCCGCGGCATACCACTCCTTCACGCCCTGATGTCCCCGGCATGCTCCCTGTTTGCTGGCAGCCGTAGAATAAGTCCCGTCTTTACATTGCCCTGTAGATCCTGCGGGTGCTCCGGCAGGAGCCTGAGCTACGGCACACTGCACTGCAAAAAGACCCGCCGCGACCGCAATCCAACGAATCGCTGTTCTCATAAATCACTCCAATAGAAATTGAAAACCTCGAGCCCAATTGCACTATCCGGATACGGCCAAATCCTACGCTTTCCTGCAGTTCCTGTCATTCCGGCAGCGCACAGGGGAGAAGTTACGGGAATATGCTGTTGGATGACCCGAATGAGCCACCCTTTGATGCCTTAGAGGGATAGCTGTGCATAAATCGTTCAACCTACTCTCATCTTTGCCGATGGAGATAATACCTATGCAAACAGCGTTCCCTTCCTTTCAAGCAAAGTTCAAAAGTCTTAACCACAGCGCATTCAACGAAGAGCGGCCAAACGGCTTCTTCCAAAAACATTCTTTTGGTGAGATCGTACGAAGTCTGTTCTTCTCGTCGGTCCTCTGGCTGGTCCTCGCGGTCGCGCTTTATGGGGTTTATTCCATGGTTGTTGGCAACGTCTAGTCTAGCTGTACCGTGGCGGCGAACCCTCCCCTGAAGGCCCTCCCCGTCCTACCCGCCACGGAAACACAGACGTTATGCATCCTGCCTCCGCGCGCTGTAGCATCCAAAGGAGATGCCCAGCGCTACCCCGATCAGCTATTGGATAGGTTTTCACGCCTTCATCCTCATTCTTCTTGGGGTAGAGCTTCTTTACGCGCGCCGCCAAGGTCCCGGCAAGAACCAAACCACCTCCATCGTCGCAACGATTCTCTGGGTCGCCGCCGCACTTGTCCTGGCAATCTTCGTCTTCCGCGCAATGGGTGGCGAGAGCGCCACGCAATATCTCGCAGGGTACGCGATTGAGCAGTCGCTCTCGGTCGATAACCTCTTCGTTTTTCTGATCCTCTTTCGCGTCTTCAATATCCCGCCAAACCGCCAACCAAAGGTTCTCTTCTGGGGAGTTCTTGGCGCGATCGTGATGCGCGGAGCCTTCATCGCGGCTGGCCTTGGGCTTCTGGCGCGATTTGAATGGATCAGCTACGCCTTTGCGACCCTCCTGTTGATCGGCGCCATCCGGCTTGTACTTCCGTCTTCTCACAAACAAGAGAAGACGCCCCGATGGATCCGCTGGGTCGCCAAGATCCACCCGGTCAGTCTTCGTCAGGACAAGTTCTTCGTTCATGAAGACGGTCGCGGCATGGTAACGGTTCTCTTTCTTGCGCTGCTGGCCATTGAAGTCACGGACGTTGTCTTCGCGCTCGACTCGATCCCCGCTGTTCTCTCCATCACGCGCAATCCCTTCCTCGCCTATACGTCGAACATTATGGCTGTAATGGGACTACGGTCGCTGTTCTTCATCCTTGCCCACATGCTGGAGAGACTTCGCTTTCTCCACTACGGCCTCGCAGCTGTACTGGCATTTGCGGCGTTCAAGATGCTCAGCGCTCACTGGATCGAGATCGGCCCCATCACATCTCTGACAGTTATCGTTGTCGTACTTGCGATCACTATTCTGCTGTCGCTCCGCTTCCCTAAGAAGTCTCTGTAGCTAAAAGGCTCACCGGAGGAGATCGATGAAGTGGTACAACTACCTCGCCTGCTTTGTTGCCGGAGTCTTTCTGATCCACCTCCTTCCTCACATCCTGAACGGCTTCTCGCTGACAAATGTGATTGGTGCAACGGTCAGCCTGGTCGTCGGAGGCCTGCTGCTCTGGGCAGGCAAATTCTCGTTTCGGAACTTATGGGCAGTCCTGCTGGTTCTGGCCGGAATGGGCTCCGTATTTCTCTATCTGGCTATCTTTCCTCACCACCATCATGGCTAACTGCTTGCAACGCTTGTATCCGGCATTCCAGCGTTATTCTTGGCGTTTCAAATATCGGACTAAACTTGTCGTATTTCATCTTCTTGTGTAGAAATGAAATAGACCATGTCCTCTGCACATAGAACTCTCAAGCTTTTTCGCCTGCTTCATCTCTATATTGGTGTCTTTACTACGCCTGCGCTGATCTTCTTTGCCTTCACAGGAGCGCTCCAGACCTTCAGTCTGCACGAAACGACCCGTGGCAGCAGTTACAAGCCGCCCGCCTGGGCCATGGTCGTTGCCCAGATCCACAAGAAGCAGACGCCCATCCTCCCGGTGCACAAGAATCCGCCGCCTGACAGGTCCGGGGACAAACCCGCGTTCGAGAAAGCCGGATCGGCGGGATCGCCTCAGAACAAGGCGCAGGGTTCTGCAGAGAGGGCGAAACAGGGGGAACAGGCTGACTCAGCGAAAGCGCCAGAAACTGCAGCACCTAAAACTCACCACCCATTGCCCCTGAAGATTTTCTTTCTTGTGGTCGCTATCAGTCTCTTCCTCTCCGCCGTTACTGGCCTGTATATGTCGTACAAATACATCCGCAACAGAACATTTATTACGGCGACTCTTGTCGCGGGCGTCGTTCTTCCTATCCTGCTGACGATATTTTGATTTCCTAAGCTACGAATCGCAGTTTTCCCTCGTGCATGTTGGAGTGCTTTGCCGATGCATCATGCATTGGAAAGTCGCTACGGTAATGGGCGCCGCGACTCTCCTTGCGGCCAAGAGCAGCAGCGACAATCAGCTCAGCGACCATGTGAAGGTTTCTCGCTTCGATAGCTCGACGTGAGATTCCTCGCGGCTTGGTCACCGCAAGCGCTTCGAGCTGCCGCTTCGCCTCGTGCAGGCCGTCTCCATCGCGCAACAAACCGGCGTACTTCCACATCATCGCACGCAGTTCAGCGATCCACCTTTCCGTGACGGCCTCTGACGTCGAGCCGTTGGCTTCCGCGGGAACCGCGTCCGATCTGTGAGAGGTATTGGGTGAGTTCCGCTCCACAATCATTGTCTCCGCAGCCAGCGCTCCGAAGACCAGCCCCTCAAGCAACGAGTTGCTCGCCAGACGGTTGGCTCCATGGACTCCAGTACAGGCCACCTCGCCTGCCGCGTACAGACCCGGCAGTGTTGTTCGCCCGTGCACATCCGTCGTTACGCCGCCCATAAAATAGTGCGCGGCAGGACGCACCGGAACCAGATCGCGGGCAAGCTCGAGGTGATGCTTCGCGAGAAAACCCGATATCCCCGGAAATCTTGCATGTAGATCCTTCTTCACATGCCGCATGTCGAGATAGACGGGGCCGTCCATGCCTTCGCTCGTGATCGCTCGTGCCACTACATCGCGTGGGGCCAGTTCGAGCAGCGGATGATATCGCTCCATGAACCGTTCGCCTTTCACATTCACAAGGTACGCACCTTCGCCGCGGAGTGCCTCACTCAACAAAAATCGCGGAGCGCCCGCTGCTGAGAACGCGGTCGGATGAAACTGGTAGAACTCCATATCGCTGACCGCAGCGCCTGCACGATACGCCATTGCGATTCCGTCGCCGGTTGCAACCGCGGGATTTGTCGTATCGCTGTAGACCTGTCCAGCTCCGCCGCTTGCCAGCAACACAGCATTCGAACGCACGACACGCAACCCACCCTCACCATCGAGCAGCGTCGCCCCCACGACTCGCCCGTCTTCGACGAGCAGATCGACGCTCGTCGCCCACTCCATCAATTCGATGCGACCACCTTCAGCCGCCATCTCCCGCGCATGTCGCAGAAGCGAGACGGCAATCTCACGGCCTGTAGCGTCGCCGTTCGCGTGCAGAATTCGTGAGAGGCTGTGCGCACCCTCGCGTGTCCGCAATAATTCGCCGTCTTCGCGATCAAAAGCTGTGCCCCATGCCAGCAGCTCTTCGACACGCTTCGGCCCCTGTTCGACCAGCATCGCTGCGGCGTCGCGATTCACCAGCCCATCGCCGGCTGCAATCGTGTCCTCCAGGTGCAACGCAACATCTTCGTCACCTCCCATCGCCACCGCAATTCCACCTTGCGCGTAGGCGGTGTTCGATTCGGCCAGCTCCTCCTTGGTCACCACCAGTACGGAACCCGCAGTCGCCAACCGAATCGCCGCACTCAATCCTGCAATCCCCGCACCGATCACCAAAAAATCAACTCGATCCATAGTTCAATGCTACTAGCCTCCGAGTTCCTCGTAGTCCTTGCGTTACCATCGAAATACTGTGTCAGTCATCGCTGTCAAAACGCCCTCGGCAAATTACGACGTCATCATCGGCGCCGATCTTCTTCGCAATTTGCACTCGCGATTGAAAAAGATCAGCAAAGAGAGGCCTTTTCGCCCGTTTGTCGTCACCTCACCGGAGATATGGGCGCTCTGGTCGAAAAAACTTCTTGCATCATTCCCGAAAAACGAACTGGATGCGCCGACGGTTTTGTTCCTGCCAAGCGGAGAGCGCCATAAACGCCTCGCCAGCGTTGAAGCTCTTGCTGAACAGCTTTCGCGCGCGGGTGCGGATCGCGATGCACTTCTTGTTGCCTTTGGCGGCGGCGTTCTTGGTGACGTCACAGGATTTCTCGCTGCGATCTACATGCGCGGCGTTCGCTACGTGCAAATTCCGACGACATTTCTTGCGCAGGTGGACTCCTCCATTGGTGGAAAAACCGGTGTGAATCTTGCTACCGGAAAAAATCTCATCGGCAGCTTTCATCATCCGCAAGTAGTCTTTACCGACACGAATCTCCTTGCCACATTACCGCCGGCGGAACTCCGTGCTGGCCTACATGAGTCGATCAAGGCAGGTGTGATCCATGACGCAAAGCTATTTCGCTATATGGAACAGAACGCCGATGCCATCCTCGCCGGAGATGTGAAGGCGCTCACGCAGGTCGTCGCCGCCAGCGTTCGCGTCAAGGCGGACGTTGTCAGCAAAGATGAGCGCGAATCCGGCCTGCGCATGATTCTCAACTTCGGCCACACAATCGGCCATGCCATTGAAGCTGCGACGAACTACAAGAAACTTCTCCACGGCGAAGCGGTCGCCTGGGGCATGATCGCCGCGCTCAGCGTCGCAATCGCTCGAGACTCAATCAGCGAAAAAGAGGCCACCCGAATCGTCAACCTGATCCTCCGCTATGGCCCGCTACCGCATTTCAAAACCACCGCGGAAAAACTCGTGACTCTTACATCCCGCGACAAGAAAAATCGCAGCGGCATCCGCTCCTTTGTCCTGCCCACCGCAGTCGGCAAGACCGAGATTGTCCGCGACGTAACCGAAGCCGAACTCACCACCGCAACCGAGTCCATGCTCACTCTGATGCGTCACCATACACAGAAGCGCTCCGCATGACAGTCATCCCCGAACACGAATTCTCCACCGGAGCCCGCCCCGGAGGCGCAACGACCGAACAAGCTGCCGCCGCAAACGTCCAGCAGATGTTCGATACGATTGCTCCCACCTACGACCGCGCGAATCATCTTCTCTCGGTCGGAATCGACCGCTCCTGGTGGGCACGCGCTGCGAAAATCTTTCGCCCAATTCTCCAATCCCCCGAGACCGTCGCACTTGATCTCTGCTGTGGCACCGGCGACATGACGATGGCACTGCTCAAGAATCGTCCTACTGCAACCAACGCCGCACCCATTCTTGCCGTCGACTTCTCCCATAAGATGCTGTTGCTGGGCCAACAAAAGTTTGCCGGGCACAATATTCTGCCCATCGAAGCCGACGCGCTCCATCTGCCAATCGCCAATGCCGCGGTCGACCTTGTTACCTCCGCCTTCGGTTTCCGCAACCTCGCCAACTACGAAGAAGGACTTGCCGAGATACTCCGCGTCCTGCGTCCGGGCGGTCAGCTTGGGATTCTTGAGTGCAACCAACCTGAGGGGCTCACTGGCGCGATCTACAACATCTACTTCAAAACTATCCTGCCGAGACTCGGCGGTCTGATCTCCGGCAATGCGACTGCCTATAGCTATCTCAACTCCTCCGTCTACCGCTTCCCGCGTCCTCCGCGGATGATCGAGCTCCTGCGAAAAGCAGGCTTCGCTAACCCGACGTGGACCGGCTATACCTTCGGCGCCGTGGGACTCTACCATGCTGTGAAACCGGCTGGCCACGCTTCTAACTCATGACCCGCCACTCTCCTGTACCATTCCACCCATGAGTCCTACGGCCACTCCCGAGCAAGCCGAAACCTCGCATCAAGCGAAGCGCTCCGCCGCGCTCTTCTCGGTGTTCGCTGCGCTCGGGGTTACTCTCTTTAAGCTGATCACCGGTCTGCTTAGCGGCTCCCTCGGTATGCTCTCGGAGGCAGCGCACTCGGGCATCGATCTTATTGCGGCCGCTATCACCTTCTTCTCCGTCCAGGTCTCCGACCGTCCCGCCGATGCGATACACAGCTATGGCCATGGCAAAATCGAAAGCCTCTCCGCTGGCATTGAAACCGTTCTGATGCTCGGCTCCTGCATCTGGATTCTCGCCGAGGCCATCCGCCGCATCGTCTTCCGCGAACACCTCTCTCTCACATTCTCGATCTGGCCCTTCGCAGCTCTGCTTCTCTCCATCACCGTCGACTTCACTCGCTCGCGCAGGCTTCGCAAAATCGCGACCGAGACTCGGAGCGAAGCTCTCGAGGCCGACGCCATCCACTTCGGGACGGACATCTGGTCTTCGCTTGCAGTGCTTATTGGCCTTATCGCCAGCTACTGCGGCGGAAGGTTGAAGATCCCGCAGCTCGAACTCGCCGATCCCATCGCGGCGATTCTTGTCGCTTTCATCATTCTTCACGTCACGTGGAAGCTTGCTCGCCGCACCATCGATAGTCTCACTGACGCCACTCCACCCGAGGCGCGCGCGCAAAACCGGGAGCTGATTCGTGAGCTCGCCTCCATCGACGGTGTCCTTTCGGTCGAACGCGTCCGCACCCGAAGGTCCGGTCCGAGCTACTTCGCCGATGTAACCCTCGGCATGCCCCGCAATCTCACCTTCCAGCGCTCCGAACAGATCACCGCGGCCGCTACCGCCGCTGTGCAGAAACATCTTTCGGGCGCCGACGTCGTCGTTCACTCAGTCCCCATCGCCTCGCTCGCCGAGAGCATCCACGACCGCATCCGCGCCGTTGCTGCCCGTTCCAACCTCAACATTCACGACGTAACCGTGCAGGAGTTCAACCATCGGCTGCACGTCGAACAGCATCTTGAGGTCGACGAGACCATGTCTCTTTCTGCAGCGCACGCCATCGTCACGCAGCTCGAAAGCGACATCCGCCGCGAAATTCCAAATATCTCCTCCATCCTCACGCACATCGAAAGCGAGAACGCTACCATCGAGCGTCCAGCCTCGCTCGAGCGCGATCGCCAGCTTGAGGTCCGGCTCCGCCGCGCCGCTCAGGCCTTTCCCGAGATCCTCGACATCCACGAAGTCCTGGTCACCCGCATTCACGATCGCATCCAGGTCAACTGCCACTGCACTCTTCCCGACGACCTGCCCATGTCCAAAGTCCACGAGATCATCACGGCACTCGAAAATGCCTTCAAACTCGATTGTCCAGAAGTTAACCGACTTCTTATCCATCCCGAACCAGCCACCGACAACCGCCGCTGAACCCAGCACGAGAACCCATGCGCCAATCGCTCCGTTCTTCAATCGTCGCAAAAAGCCGATCTTCTCGCCAAAAACACTCTCGCCGAAACTTTCTCTTCGGTGCTGCCACCTCTGTCTTCGCTGCCAGTCGTGCCAATCTCTTCGCCGAAGCCTTCGCGCCGGATCGTCCACTCAAGATCGAAACCGTAGAACTTGTCGAATTGCATGGCCGTTACACCGACGAGGCCGGTGTGAACCGTCAGCAGCAAGTGAACCCCCTGGACATCTACGACGATCTTCGCCCCGCGCCTTATGTCGACAAACCTTCTGGAACGCGGGAGGTCAACTACACCGCAATTTATCTTCGCATCCGCACTGCTGGCGGCCCTGAAGGCCTGTACGGCCCCATCGAAAAGAGTGCCGCAACCGTTGTCAACGACGAGCTTAGGTCTTTTCTTATCGGCAAGGATGCGCTCGCGGGCGAAAAGATCTGGGATCAGATGTACCGTTCCAACCGCCACTCGCGCGATGGGTTCTTCATAATGGCGATTAGCGCCGTTGACAACACGCTGTGGGACATTCGCGGCAAGTACTACAACGCTCCTGTCTATCGTCTGCTCGGCGGACCTACCCGCCCCTCGGTCGAGATGTACGCCAGCTGCCTCGGCTTCTCGCTCGAGCCTACCGCCGTGCGCAGTCGTGCGCTTGCGATCAAAAACGAAGGCTACCGTTATCAGAAATGGTTCATGGGTTACGGCCCCGGCTCAGGCCCTGAAGGTATGCGAAAAAACATCGAGCTCGTCCGCGTGCTGCGCGAAACGCTCGGCGATGATACGGAACTCATGTTTGACGCTTACAGTGGCTGGACGCAAAACTATATGCTCGAGTGGGCACACCAGGTCGAACAGTACAGGCCTTACTGGATTGAAGAGGCAACGCATCCGGAGAAGATTGAGAGCTTCGCCGTGATGCATCGCAGCACAACGATTCCAATCGCGTCAGGCGAGCACTTCTACGGCCGATGGGAGGTCGAGCGTTACCTCGAAGCGGGCGGCCTCTCCGTCGTTCAAGCCGATCCTGAGTGGTGCGGTGGCACCAGCGAGCTTCTTCGCATCGGCACTGTCGCTTCCTTGCACGATGTACCGGTCATTCCTCATGGTCACAGTCTTCGCGCAGCCGTGCATATCATTGCGAGCCAGTCGCCTATGACGTTTCCTCTCGGCGAATACCTTATCAACAAGATGCGCCACTACTATCACTTCGAGAGCAACCCTCTCGTGCCCGAAAAAGCACACATCGCGTTACCCACTGGCGCCGGCTTCGACGTTAGGTTCGATGCCGCGAAGATCGAGTCGCAAACTATCCTCAAACCAAGCTGACTTCAAAACGAACGACTTTACAGTGTGGTCGAACGCAGAGTCACTTCGCCCGGTTCCAGTCCGCGAGCACTCACTTTCACCTTCACGTCGCCGGCGGTCTGCCCAGCCTGTACCAGAGCAGCGCCCATGCCCATAAAGGCACTGCGTCGCATCGCCTTGTCCGGCTCGTGACAGCTCGGATCACCGTTCCCCACGCCAATCACCTTGCCCGGCCCTTCGATCGCAAACGTAAGCATCTCTCCGGCAGTCGGAACCATGCGTCCTTTGGCGTCGACAACGCTAACATTCACCTGAACGCAGTCCATTCCATCAGCACGCAGATTGTCTTTGCTGGTCTCAATCACCAGCCGCGCGGGTGCACCCGTCGTCTCTCGGCGCTCCGTCAAAATCACTTTTCCGCCCGAGGATCCTCGCGCTTCAATCGCTCCCGGAGCATACTTCACCTTCCATTCGAGGTGCCCATTCTTCTTCACCGTCTGTGAACCCGCGCTGGTACCATTCACCAATAGCTCCACTGACTCACAGTTCGCATAGCACCACACTGAGATCTCATGTCCTTCCTTGCCCTCCCAGTTCCAGTGTGGAAAAAGATGCATCGCTGGCTCACTTCCCCACCACACGCGATAGTAGTGAAAGTTGTCCTTCGCAAATCCGCACATATCCATCACGCCAAAGTGCGAGCTAATGCATGGCACACCATACGGAGTCGGCTCCCCGCGATAATCAAATCCCGTCCAGCAAAAACCGCCAGCCAGCCACGCTCTTTCGTCGTAGTAGCTCCACCACGTCTCTGCGGTGCTCGCCCAGCTTGGAAAGTTCAAGTCATACGCGCTTACATACCCGCGCAACGGATCATTCTCGTAGATGCCTCGCGTCGAAACCGTGCTCGCTGTCTCTGAACCCAATGCGGGTTTCGTCGGAAACTTGGCGCGAAAATCCGAAATATTATCGATGCGATTAACGTGCGCTCCACCGTAATTCAACCCCATCACATCGACCACATTGGTAACGCCGATTCCCCATCCACCATTCATTGCAGCCGTCACCATGCGCGTTGGATCTAGGTGTCTCGCCGTGTGTTTCATCGTCGTCATGATCGCAACGCCACGTGCAGTGCTCTGCTCTGGTTCTTCGTTTGCCAGGGACCATATGATGACGCTCGGGTGATTCCTGTCGCGTCGTATCATCCTCGTCAGCTCGCTCAGCGCCTCGGCGTTCGATGAAAACGTTCGCGTCTCATCCATCACCAGCACGCCAAGCTCGTCGCACGCTTCCATCAACTCCACTGCAGGAGTATTGTGCGTCGTTCGCAGTCCGTTGCAGTTCATATCCTTCAACCGTTGGATCCTGTATCGCTGAATCGCATCCGGAACCGCAGAGCCCACACCCGCATGATCTTGGTGATTACACATGCCCTTAATCTTCACTACCTTGCCATTCAACAAAAATCCACGCTGACCATCGAAGGCAATCGTCCGCACGCCAAACCGCGTCTCATCCTGATCGACCGCCTTCCCTTCGGACTCAACGACGGTTAGCAGTCGATAAAGATTTCGTTCTTCGAGGCTCCAAAGCTTCGCACCTGCAATCTTTCCTATCGTCGAAATCATCGCCATCGTTTGAGGTTCAATCGTCACCACGCCAGACCGGCATCGCGCGACCTCTTTCCCGCTCGCAGCTTCAATCACAACCCCAATCACCGAGCATCGCACCGAGGTATCGCTCGCGTTCTTTACCTCACTCGAAATCGCCAGTGACGCATCGCCACTCGCACCGGATGTGCTCTGTACGAACACGCCATCCTTCACGAGGTGCAATGGTCCCGTCTTGCGTAGCCAGACATGGCGATAGATTCCTGCGCCCTCATAAAACCACCCCTCATTCAGGCTCACATCCACCCGTACAGTAACAACATTCTTCACCGGTCCACTCTGCGGATGCATCTTTCCATCCGGGCCCCTCACGTCTCGCGGCGAATAGTCCAGAAAATCTGTCACATCGATCTCGAACGGCACATAGCCGCTCATGTTCTCGCCCACCCAATGTCCATTCACAAATACAGTCGCGGCACGAAACACGCCATCGAACTCCAGTACCATCCGTTTTCCTTCGTCGCCCGGCTTGACCTCAATCTCCCTGCGATACCACCCAATGCTGCTCTCTGGAAAATCCCTCCCCACTGGCTTACCACCATGCCCGACCAGCACATCCTCCACGACAAACGGCAACGCCACAGCCCAGTCGTGCGGCACCTGCACCGCTTCCCACTTCGAATCGTCGAAACGGACACCCGTAGGGCCGCCCGCGTCGCCTGACTTCGCATACGTTCCCGTTCCCGACAACTTGCCGAAGCCGAAGTCGCGCATCGGATCGTAGGCATGCCCCAGCGCAAACCTCCATCCAAAATCAAGCGACTCGCGCTCACGCAGCGTATTCTTGGCAGCATTAATCGGCACATTCTGCGGATCGTTAGCGAGAGCCTTTGTCTGCTTCGCACCCGGCAGCGGCTTGACTTCCGCCGGCACGCCATTCGTGGTTAAAGAAACCGCACCCACCGCCGCTCCTGCCTTCACCAACTCCCGCCGTGTCCACCGCCGCATACAACGCCTCCATCTTCCGAAAGCAAGTCTAGAGCAATTTCAAAATTTGGTGGCGCAAAATATAAATCGCACACCCAGTAGCCTGTATCCTGTTTGTGAATGACGTTCCGACTGAAGATTCGCCGCATCAATCGCATCTTCAATCTCGTGCTCGGCGCGCTTGCGATGCTGGTCGTCGCGCTGGTCTCTGCCTTTATCACCATGCGCCTCGCCATCCATGGCCGAGAGGTCAAAATCCCTAATCTCGCCGGCCTAACGCTCGCCGAAGCCAGCAAACTCACACGCTCCGATGGTCTCCGCCTTACGCTCGAAAACCGCTTCTATTCGCCCAGCACACCACCAGGACGCATCCTTGCGCAATATCCTGCTCCCGGAGTTACCGTTCGCCGCGAGTGGGCCGTCCGCGTCACCCAAAGCCTCGGTCCGCAACAGGTCGCCATTCCAGACCTTCTCGGTCAGTCCGAGCGTACTGCAACGATCAATATCCGTCGCCTTGGCCTCGAACTCGGCGTCGCCGCGCACATCGGAGCGCCCGGCGACCCCGGCGTCGTCATCGCGCAGACACCTAACCCAAACGCCGCCGGGGTCGATCGTCCCCGCGTCAGCCTGCTTCTGAGCGAACAGACGGAAGAGGAGTCGCCGGAGGCCTTCGTTATGCCCTCGCTCACGGGCCTCACACTTGCCGGAGCTGCAGCTCGTGCAGCTGCCTCAGGACTTCACATCGTCAGCGCAGAAGATCTCAATCTCTCCACGGCAAACGCTGCTCCGCCTGCCAGCACAACGCAGACACCCTCCGCAGCCGAGCCATCCGCAACCGCTCCTGCAACGCCCACCGTAGAACCTGCCGTCGTCGGAACCGTCGTCGCGCAGTCGCCAGCGGCCGGTCATCGCGTCGTCAAAGGCGACCCCGTTCACATTACTCTCAGCGACTGAGAATCACGCACGCTCCAGTACGATCGCGTAAAATCCGTCGCACGGATGCACACCCTGCAGCGTTCGCAACGCTTTCTCCCTCACCGCCAAACTCAGCTCCTCTCCACCCAGGAAGATTCCCTGCTCGCCAAGCTCCCTCAAAATCTCATCAACTGGAATCACCCTCACATCGCCGCGACGCAAAACCGTCTCCGCAACACGCTCACATTCTTCAGGCTCCAGCGAACAAGTCGAATAAACCAGCCGTCCACCCGGCGCAAGCCACTTCAGCGCACCTTTCAGGATCGCTCTCTGTCGCTCCGCCTGCCGCGACAGTTCTTCCAAACGCAAACGATGCCGAATCTCCGGATTCTCCGCCAGCGTCCCTGTCCCAGAACAAGGCGCGTCACAAAGGATCAAATCAAAAGTTCCCTCAACATTCTTCGTGTCCGAAGCATCTGTGATCGCAACGCGAACCCGTTCTGCGTACGAATACCTGCGCAATCGTGCCTCCATCTGCGCAAGCCGCTTCGCGCTTACATCGCTTGCCAGAATCTCCGCTTCAGCCAGCCGCCGGGCCAACACCAGCGTCTTGCCGCCGGGAGCGGCACAGCAATCCCAAACCCGCTTCGCCCCCGGCATTGCGGCCGCTGCAATCTCTGCAACCAGCCGCGAACCATCATCCATCTGCGGCCAGTCGATTCCGCTTTCGGCAAACATCGCGCCTTGCACCGGCTCTCTCTGGTCCGCCTCGCAGATCTTTACTGCCGACGCGCGCCCGTACTCCTTCACCCAACGCTCCACCATCCACAGCGGATGCGCCAACCGTTCTGCAAACATCGCAGTCGACTCATGCGGCCTTGCTCCTTGGCGGGGTGCAGCCGCAACCTTTCGCAAAATTGCATTCACCATGCCCGCCGCGTGCGGCTCACCCGCTACCTTGCACAACTCGACGCTCTCACTCAAAGCCGCATGCGGCGGAATCCGATCCATATGCAACAGTTGAAATGCCCCAATACGCAGCGCAATCGCCACCGGCTCCGGGAGCCTCTGGTCGGGTCGCTGCAACAGCAAGCGAACCCGTGCGTCGAGGGCAATCTGCCATCGCAGCACCCCCATCACCAGCGCCGTCGTCAGATTCCGATCCTCCGCAGATAGCGCATCGACACGAGTCGAGTGCAGCAACTCGTCGCTATGCCCCTTCCCTTCGCCTACCAGATTCAAAATCTCAAACGCAGCAAGCCGCGCAGGAGTCACCTTTGCAACTATGCCCTGAACACTTCTCTTCGGCGAAGCTCCTTTTCGCGGCTTTCCTACGACCGCCCTTTTCGCAGCAATAGGGTTTTCTTTGCCTCTCATGATCCCAACCGTTCATCGCTCCGAACCTGGTACCCACGCAGAAACTCAGCCACGGTCATTCGCCGCTTGCCTTCTACCTGCACTTCGAGCAGTTCAATCACTGTCCCACCACCGCAGCCAACCAAGAGTTCATCGCCATCCACGATCGTCATCGCTTCGGGTAATACACGCTCTTTCTCCACACGCAATCGATGCACGATCAGCTTCTTCTCACGAAACTTCGTATGCGCACCGGGCCATGGCTGAAACCCACGCCAGCGGTCATAAATCTGCTGCGCCGTGCGCGAGAAATTCATCCAGCCATCCTCGCGCCTCAGAATTGGCGCGTGCGTCGCCAGCTCGTGATCCTGCTTCTGCGAAACAATCGTCCCGCACTCCAGTCCCTGCAGCGTCTTCACCATCAACGCTGCACCTACCGGAGCCAGTGTGCCATACACATCCACCGCCGTCTCCTCCTGCCCAATCGGCACCGCGCGCGCCAGCAGCATATCGCCTGTGTCGAGCCCGGCATCCAATCGCATCGTCGTCACACCGGTCACCGTCTCACCATTCGCCACGGCCCACTGTATCGGCGCAGCCCCGCGATACCTCGGAAGCAAAGACCCGTGCAGATTGATATTCCCGAACCGCGGCAGCTCCAGCATCCACTGCGGAATAATCCGCCCATACGCCACGACCAGAATCGCATCAGGCCGAATCCTCTCCAGCCACTCGCGAAACTCCGGGTTATTCTTAATCTTCTCCGGCTGCACAACCTCCAGGCCGCGTGCGAGAGCAGTCCTCTTCACCGGCGGAGCCTGCATCTCCATTCCACGCCCCGCAGCGCGATCCGGTTGCGTCACTACCAGAGCGACCTCGTGCCCAGCCGCCACCACAGCCTCCAGTGTAGGCACAGCAAACTCCGGCGTCCCACAAAAAACCAGCTTCACAAACCCCTCCCACGCCCACCCAAAACGAAGCTTGTTAATCTCTATTTCCCAATTCCTGCTTTACCATTCCCCATTTTTAATCATCTTCTTCATCTTCCGAACGATCAGGTCCCGCTTCAACCTGCTCAGCCGATCGATAAACAACACGCCATCCAGATGGTCGATCTCATGTTGAAACGCTCTCGCCAGCAACTCCTCGCCTTCGATCTCGAACCACTCGCCCTTCACGTCCTGAGCCCGCACCTTCACCTTTGCCGCTCGCGAAACCTTCTCGCGAATCTCGGGCAGGCTCAAACATCCTTCTTCCTCAACCTGCTTACCCTCGCGCGCGATAATCTCCGGATTGATCAGCACAATCTTCTCCTCCGGATTCTTCTTGAAGCTCACATCGATCACCGTGATCCGTTGCGAGATCGCAATCTGCGGAGCAGCCAGGCCAATTCCCTGCGCCGCATACATCGACTCGAACATCTCCTCCGTCAGCTTCTTCAGCTTCGCGTCAAAGACCGTCACCGTCGCTCCCGGTTTCATCAGCACAGGATCCGGCCATTTCACGACCTCATGTATCTTTCCGCTCTTCTTGGTCTCTTTTTCTGTCACTGTATCTATCTCATCATCCGCAAGTCTCAATAGGCCCGAATCTGCTCACAATAGCCTTCAAAATTTCGCTTCATCTCTTTCAGTGAATCGCCGCCAAACTTCTCCACTACAAGCCGCGCTACCGTCAGCGCAACCATCGACTCCGCTGCCACACCAGCCGCTGGAACTACACACACATCGCTCCGTTCATAGGCAGCCTTCACCGGCTCACGCGTCGCAAAACTCACACTACCCAATGGCCGTCGCAGCGTCGAAATCGGCTTCAGATATCCACGCACAACAACATCCTCGCCATTTGAGATACCGCCTTCCAGTCCACCGGCGTTATTGTGCTCGCGCGAAAACTTCGTGAACCCCTCGCCTTCGTATCCAATCGCATCATGCACAGCCGAACCAACCGACTCTGCCGCGGTCACGCCGCGTCCAATCTCAACGGCCTTCACCGCTTGCAAACTCATCACCGCCTGGGCCAGCAGCCCATCCATCCGTTCATCCCAGTTCGCATGCGTCCCCACTCCCGGAGGCAACCCATGCACGACCACTTCAAAAACTCCGCCCACCGTATCCCCCGTGCGCAAAACAGCATCAACCTCTGCCTTCATCGCACTCTCGGACTCCGCATCCACGCAATTCAGGAGAACCTCATCCTTCTCACGCAGTGCAACGATCTCCTCCCATGTCGCCGCACGTTGCAGCTCCGCCTTCCCAACACGAACCACGTGACTCGCAACTTCAACGCTCAGAGCCCGCAGCAGCATCTTAGCCACCGCACCAGCCGCCACTCGCGCTGTACTCTCTCGAGCGCTCGCTCTTTCCAGAACATACCGCGCATCAGGGAAATCGTACTTCAAACTCCCCGCCAGATCCGCATGGCCCGGCCGAGGCGATGCCACTGCCTTATGCTTCGTCGCATCACCGTCCTCGATCGGCAGAATCTCCGTCCAGTTCTTCCAGTCGGCGTTTGCGATCACCATGGCAATCGGTGATCCGATCGTCTTTCCATGCCGCACGCCACTCAGAATATGAGCTGTATCTGTCTCAATCCGCATTCTGCCGCCGCGTCCATACCCACGCTGCCGCCGCCACAGTTCGCGATTCAAAAACTCCTGGTCGACCGTCACTCCGGCCGGCATCCCGCTCAACATAGCCACCAGGCTTTCGCCGTGACTCTCCCCCGCTGTCGAAAATCGCAACATCCGCTCTCAAGCCCTCACAAAAAACAACGCCGCAAACCTAAATTGTAACAACCTGTTTGCCCGCGTCGGCCCACCATGCCGGCAATCCTACCCAATCAGGCGTGAGCCGAATCTCGAATTCGCAGCCGCTCCTGCACTTGCCTTCGATATCGCCGGCTCAATCGCAGCCTCGCGCCACCATCGAGCAGCACGTCATATTCGCCGCCCTCATTCAGCTCCAGGCTCCTTACCCGATCGAGCCTAACGATCGTTGAACGGTGAATTCTGCAAAAGACTGTGTCATCCAACTCTTGCTCAAGCTCGGCCATACTCCTGCGCAGCAAATGAGATCTCGCTCCCACGTGCAGGCACGAATAATAATCCGCAGCCTCAATCCAATCGATCTCCGCAAGCTTCACAAACAAGACCTGGCCGGCATTTTTGACTACGAGGGATTCCGTAGCTCTCACTGGAACACGGCCCAGCGCAACTCTCTCCTTGGCTCGAGCAAGCATCCTGTCAAACCGGGCATTGTCGAAAGGCTTAAGCAAATAATCAAGCGCGCCGGCCTCAAACGCCCGTACCGCATATTGGTCATAAGCCGTCACGAACACGATCGCGAGTGGCTGGTCCCTGCCGAGCATCTCAAGGACATCGAACCCATCGCACTCTGGCATCTGTACATCAAGAAAGACCAAATCCGGCTCCGCACGGCGAATCTCGGCCAATGCCCCCACCCCTGACCCGCACTCACCGACAATCTCAATCTCCGGATCGCGACGCAGCAGCACTAACAGATTGCTTCTTGCCAGAGGTTCATCATCCACCACAACCGTGCGTATCCTCGCGAGCCGTTCTTCTGCTCCCACCAATCAACCCTCCCCACGAGGCTGAGCGACGACAAACGGCAGCGACACCGAAACCTCTACGCCACCCGCATCCTGATTACGCATCTTCAATTCAAAAGATTCTCCATACAAACTCTGCAGGCGCGTCCGGATATTGGTAATCCCAATCCCCGGGCGAAGCCGTTCCGCTTCCACCGGCAGACTCGGCCCATCGTTCGACACACTCAACGTCAATCTGCCATCCGAACGGGACGCCGCGATGCGAATTGTCCCTCCCTGCGCCCGTTTCGCAATTCCATGCTTGACCGCGTTCTCGACCATTGGCTGCAGGATCAGGCTGGGCACCTGCGCCTGATACAACTCTCTCGGCACATCCACGCTTAACTGCATCCGCTCCGCAAACCGCACTTTCTGAATATCCAGATACTTCTGCGCAAACTCCATCTCCTCGCCCAGCGGCACCTGCTGGACCGGTGAACCATCGAGCACTCTCCGCAGAAAATCGCTCAGCCCCGCGATCATATTCACCGCAGCATCATTCCTGCCCTCACGAATCAGCCCCGCAACCGCATTCAACGTATTGAACAGAAAGTGCGGCTCAATCTGCCGTCGCAGCGCATCCAGCTGTGCCTTCGAAAGCTGCTCATTCAACCGTGCTGTCTCGGTCTCCTGATAAGCCAGCCTCTCCCGCGAATCCAAGACATAGCTCACCGCCTGAATACACGCATAGAAAATCGCAGACGCGAGGACGCCACCGAAAAACTTCCCCCATAAGAGATTCGTAAACGGCATCAAGGGTAATTTCTCAGCATAGGGATTCAACAGCACTAGAAGCCCAGCATTCCACGCCGCGAAGATCAGCCCAATCGTCAGGCAGGCTGCAACATGCACCAACCACGTTGATAACGGTCTTACCTTCACCGGCGGAAATTTACGCCCCAGCCACACTACGGACGTCGTCGCGAGCGCCCATGGTAGCCACGCTGCGACGCAAGTGAAAAAAAGCCTTCCCCAGGCGTGATGCATCCCTTCCGCACGCATCGACAAGACCGTTTGCGTCGCATCGATCAGCCCGAAGCCGAGCCATATTGCCGCAATCCACATCCATCGATGCCGCGAACGGACGATTCTCGTTTCCATACCGAGAATCCTAATCCACCTTCCCGCCTGACGGGCCAGAAATGCAGCCAATCGCCCGCACTGTGCAGCCACCTGTCTGTTCTTCAAACCGGCAAACGGAGCATACTGCATTCATGGTTCACCTGGTCACAACCGCACTCTTCTTTGCAATCGTATTAGCCTCGAGCGCCGATCCGCCCGAAGCGAAAGAGTCGCGCTCTCTGCCGGAATCCGCCAGCAACGCCCACCTCAACTCACCAGTTCATGATCGCGAACGCGTCTATCTCACAACTTTCAACTTCTACGGTATCTCCTCGGGAGTCGAAGTTCACGTCAAAGGTACGCGGCTCGCTGGCGGCCAAGTCTTCTTCAGCCTTGGCAACTCCAGCGAGACCAAAATGGTTCCCATCACCGGCCGCCGCTATAACTTCCACACTGACCACGATGCCGTCGACATCACCTTCGCCAAGTCGATTCTGCCCGACCGGCGCTCATGAAAAGCATCTCCACGTCCTCCGCTGCTTGCTCGCAGTTGATCGCTGTTCCCGCCCTCCAGTAACAACCTTCGCGAGGCGGCAGGCAAAAATTACGTCTTACCAATGATGCGCAACCACTGTCTATACTTCATAAGACATGTGCGCGATTCGTCAGGCCCAGATCCTCTGCTGCGTTGTCACTCTCATGTTTCTCGCATACCCGCACCACATCGATTCGCAGACCACGGCCAATCAAGCCGCGACAACCTATGGACTCCGTGTCTCTGTCGATGAAGTTCTGCTCACCTTCCACGCAGCAGACGCGCAAGGTCTGCCCGTCAACAATCTTAAACTCGACGAACTCATTCTCTCCGACAACGGTAAGCCGCCGCGCAAGATCCTTGCCTTCGAATCGCTGCAAAATCTCCCGCTTCGCGTCGGCATCCTCATCGACACAAGCGATTCCATGTCGCAGGATCTCGCTTCGAACGAAACCATCGCCACCCGATACTCACAGCATCTGCTTCACCAGACTACCGACCAAGCCTTCGTCATGAAGTTCAGCGCACTCTCAGAGATCACGCAACCCTGGACCGCTGACTCCAACGCGCTCAACTCCGGCATCCGCAAATTCGCGGCAACCAGAGCCAATCACATCCGCGGGACTGGTCTCTTTAACGCTCTCTATCAGGCATGTCTCAACCAGCTAGGCCATGTCGATTATCCCGGTACAGGAAACCTCATCCTGCTCTTCACTGACGGCGAAGAAAACGCCAGCAACGCCTCTCTCCGCAACGTCATTGACGCCTGCCAGCACGCCAACACGGCCATCTACGCCTTCCGCCCCGAATCGAAGAGCAGCTTCTCGACAGGCCCTGCCACTCTCACCGAGCTGGCCATGCAGACCGGCGGCCGCGTCTTCCATTCCGACGACTCAGAAGCAGCAATTGACACTGACCTCCGCACTATCGAGGCCGACCGGCGCAACCAATACCGCCTCATCTACAAACCGGCGGAGCTAATCCCGAACGGCTCCTTCCACCACATCAACTTGAAGGTTCCGGAACGTGTCACCAACCTTGACATCCGCTCCGGCTACTACGCGCCACACTCATAGCGCATGCCGCCCTGCTCCTCTACCAACCGATAGCTCCCATGGCTCTCTCAGTCGATGCCGTGCTTCTTCTTTAGCTCCTCGACGTACTTCAGCGTCGACGGCGTATGCGCTCCTACAGTCAGCTATTCATATTCATCCGATATGTCGCAAACCTAAGTTGTAACAACCGCTTGCTAGCTACCGGCTACCATCGTCGCCCCCGCATCACCTTGGTCCTCGTCATCCTCGTCCCCTTTGCGAGACCCGCGAAGAATTCCGGCCACCCAGAATGCTCCTCCCAGCAACACCATCACCAGCGCCAGCGGAGCGTCTCCATCTTTGATCGCCGGGAAATAAAGAGCCGCCGGAACAGTCATCAGCGCGATGCCTACCAACCGCTGATAAATGGATTCCTTGCGAATGCCCCAGAGAAAGACAGTCAGTCCCCAAATCACCCACACCGCTGTAGCCAGCGCCAGCTGGACATTGGTCGACCTCCCGCGGGAGGCAACCAGCAACTGCGCCTGCCGGCTCAGAATCAATGCTCCGAAGCCATGAGCCGCTGCATAAAGAAGATCCGTTAGTCCGAAACTCTTCTCCTCCCCCTTGAAGTACCGAAGCCATAAAAAGCAACCTCGAAAAACACTGAACACAAATGTGACGAGAGGAATCTTCAGCACCGTCCCAACCGCCATAAGACACATATTCTTGCCCCACTCCAAATCCTTCTCCCGCATGAAGCCGTTCCACCAAGGCCGTGCAGACGTCAGCGGCGGTCGCCTCGCAATCAACAGCGTTCCCACCGTCGTGAGCAATGCAAACACAACCACCGTCACAGAGGCGATCTCGCTCCCAAGTTGATACAGCTTCACAGCGCCTGGAATCATCAGCACAAAGCCGAGATTCGACAAGAGCGAACTCCCCATCCGCAGCGCCGCAAGATTCGTTAGTGCTGCGATAAGCAACGTGCAGGCGATAGGCACGGAGACCGAAAGCGGCCGGTTTGTCGCCCACAAGGCAATCGTCAGCGTCAGCGCTGCCACCCCGATTCGCGTCGGATACCTCACCTTCTCACGCCAGCATTGCAACGCTTCATAGATCGTCACCGCGGCCGCCCACGTCCACAGCAATCGGTCATCTGAGTTGAAACCGAGAGAAAAAAGAGCGAGATACCCGAGCAGAACCACCAGACTTTCATCCAGGATTGCGCGAAGCGAAGAATAATCCGACCGCGGGATTCGAATCTCATACCAGATCGCCAACGTAACCAGCAGAAACAGCAGAGCAACCGTCGCGCTGATACCGCGGGGACCACCGCTCTCCAAAGCCGCCGTAATCACCGCACTGATCACGACAGCCGAGGTCGCCACCCGCAGCTTTCGAACAAGGAAGGCAGCTCCCATGGGAATCAATGTGAGAAATTCAAATGTAATTCGAAACTCCCGTTCGCCTTGCAGGCTGCCTAGCAGGATCGAAAGATAGATAACGTAGATCGGAACTGCGGTCTGCGGAATCTTCCCCTTGTAGACGAGGCCGGCAAACACGTACGTCACAATCAGCGCCGGAACCAAAGCCAGTGGCGACGGCACCGCAAGAAAAGCCGCCAGCAAGAACGTAGGCACCGCGCTCAGGAAAAGTACCGGATGTGAATTCGGCTGGTCGCGGCGAAGATACATCCACACTGCCACCAGAAGCGCCGCAAACAGATTGCAGGCGATCAGCAGCCAGCTACGACCTGGGTACAACCTGTCTAAAACAATCCCGCCAATCAAAAACGCATTAATCCCTGCGAACGGGACAAGAACCAAATTCAGAATCCGTTCAAATTTCTGCGCCCCCAGAGCAATATTCTCAGGTTCGGGTTTTCGAAACTTCCCTTCAAGATCCGCGAGCAGCTTTTCAAATCCGTCCGGTGCTTTAGCCGGTTCAATCGGGATCATGGAAGTTGTCCCTTCGTTGTTTGCAGACTCCGAAGATGATCGACAACGCGTCTCACCTCCGGATTCTGAATGTTCTGAACCTCCTCCTCCGAAAACTGCACGCCGAGCACCTCCTCCAACCACGCAGCCCGCGCATCGATCTCCGGCAGCGCCAGCACACGCCCCTCCACCTCTTTCGTCGTCAGATCGTGCGTGACGAACCACAGCAGCAACGCCTTCGTCGTGACATCATCCCCACTCAGGCTGATGATCCGGTAGCTGAACTCTTCTCCGAAATCGTGCGCACTCACCTGCATCTTCACCGATGCCCAGCCATTCACCGCGACCGCGACGATAGGAAAGCGATCCGAATAGGCCCCAACCTGTTGATTCGTGTCCGTCCGGATACAGCGAACATATTTACGGGGATCCTTGTCGCCGGTAAGGATTAGCGTGGTATATCGCCCCGCAGGCGTAATCATTCGGTTGTCAGTAATAGCCAACTCATCGAAAGCCACTTTGCCCTTCAACGCCTTGTTCTCGATATCCGACGCGTCGCCGGGGGCCTCACTCCTGTCATCCACCGTCGCCTGGTTCGGATCAACCTTGATCAGTTGCAACCCCACATGAAGGCGATCATGCCCGATTTCCCTTCTGTTCGCCTCGGGCACCAGCAGGTCCAAAGTAGCCGGCTTGTCAAACTCCAAACTGCTGGGAGCAATCGAAACGGCGGATGCTTTGTCAGTCTTAAAAAAAATACCTTCGACAAGCTGAAGCGCGATTGGGTTGTTATCACGCAAGATTGGACCGATCACAGCATTCGCTGGCACCGAGAAGCCGCGCGAGATCCTGCGCGCGTCAACCCGTAGATAGTAGCTCCCGTTTCCGGTAATCGTTTCGGCCGGCCCGGTGATCCACAACTTCGCCAGCCGGTTGCTCTGCGCCTGCGGTATCGCCATCTCTCCGGAGAGAACCTCCGACGCTGGAGAATTGCGCCACTCACCGGATTCGGGACCTAGAAAATTTTTGTTGAAGAACTTCACCTGCACCATCCACTCCTTGCTCTTCGAAAGCTCAGAGATTGAGCCGCCGTGCGACGCGCTCAGATCGGCCACTCTTGAAAATCTGGGTGACACAGATCGCTCACCTGCCGCGATTAATGCTCCCGCCGAGACACCAACGGCCGCCACGTAAATCCACCATGCGCGAGAGAGGGAAGGGATCGTCGGATCCATGGGAATGTCTCCGGTTTCCACTGCAAGATCGTTACAACAGTGTCCGTGTGATGCCAGTCAACCCGCCGACTGCAAGGATTCGCAGACTCATTTGGAGAGAGCCGAATTCTACCATTTGCGATCGGAAGCGGCTAATCTGTGCTTCCGATCGGCAGAGACACTCCCGCGGCTCACTCTACAAACCGATAGCTCCCATGGCTGTCGTAGTCGATGCCGTGCTTCTTCTTCAGCTCTTCGATGTGCTTCAGCGTCGACAGCGTATGCGGTCCCACACCATCGTTCGTATGCAGCAGAATCTCTTCAAGACAGCTATTCACGCTCATCCGCTTATGCGTCGCGAGGTCCTGTAATAACCCAGCCAGTCGCGTCTCCAGTCGCACCGGAACATCCACCCGCTCAATCTTGATCGGCGGCCCGACGTTATAGATGGGATGTCCAAATACCAGCCGATACCCATACAAATCCTTCACCGCGTAGTCGCGAATGCTATATGGTCGATCGTCGATCTCCTCCACTACCTCGACACCATTCGTCCGGTGAAACTCATACAGCGCATCGGCATCGTTCACCATGAAGACCACCGCCCCGGCATTGGGGGCGGGCGTATCCACCTTCAAGAAAATCTCCACTTTACCCAGTGTGATCCCCGCAAAAAACGGCGGCTGTCCCCACCGAAACCCTAGCTTGAACCCAAGCTTCGTCACATAGAAATCAATTGCGGTCTCCAGGTCGCCCACCGGCAAAGTAACGTGCAGATTTTCACATTCAATCGACGGCAGAATCAGGGTTGTCATCATTTCTCCTTTCGATGCGTTAAAGGCAGTTCAACAAATTCCTAGTCACGCAAGCGTGAAACGAATCCCAAGAGACGGCCTTGCCGGAAGACGAAGCGTCGCCTTGCCCCGATGAGTACCCGGCAAAGCAGCGATGGTCATATCCCAGGGATCAATCAACTCCGCTTTATAACTCGCGGTCTCGGGCAGTGGGAACGTGTACTGGATCGGCTGATGTTGATCGAAGTAGTAGAGGATTGCCTTCGGAGCCGCCTTGACGTCGCTTCCGCTAAGGCTGACCGCATTCAGATAGTAAGGGTCGGAGGGTGCTTCCAGTCCTGTCGTTGTCGTCGATTCAAGCAGCTTGCGCAAAAACCCGATGCGTGCGGGACTGGTCCCCGATAGCTTGCCGCCGTTCGACCACCATATCTTGTCGTCTTCGGACTCGACTGTATCGGGGTGGTTGAGGAAGGTCTCACCGTGAGTTGCATAGCAGCCGGACACCGTCGCCAGCCAGAAACGCCGGGTCATCTCCTGCCCTGAGAGATTTCCCCAGCGGCGCGGCAGGTCGCCTTCATATTGAATCTCGTCGAAGCAGTTCGGCTTATTCCAGCTTGCAAGCCACATAGGCGCCGAAGCAAAGTCATAGGTCTGCAGACTGGCGTGTGTCACAGCAGGCGATCCATAGTCGTACATTGTCTTCGAGTAGTGAATCGACCGTAGGTGTTGATAAGGATCAATCTGCTGTACCAGATGCAGAAGATCAGTAAAATCCGAAGTCGATTTGGCCTTCATCAAATCGAACTCATTCGCAAGCGACCACCAGATGTTCGAATAGGCTGCAAGCCGTGCGACAAGGTAACGAACATAACGGGAATCGGTCTTTGCACTCATGCTCGAGTATCCCCAACGGTCGTAAGGATGAAAGAGAATCAGGTCCGCCTGGATACCGAGCTCGCGCAGTTGCGCAATGCGCATCTCCAGGTGATGAAAGAAGGCCGGGTCGAACCGTGCCGTATCGCCCGGTGTGGCGAGAGGTGTCCCTGTGGGCCGTGGAAAGGGATAAAACTCTGGCTCATTGTGGTTGTACTCATAAGACTTGGGAAATACGCACATGCGAATCTTGTTGAATGGCGCCTGTTTCAGCGTATCTAGCGTCATCTGCTCGTACGGCGCTCCCTGGTGAACCCACGCATAGCAGGTCGTGCCGAAAGGAAAGAACGGCTGCCCATCTGCATGTGCGAAGTGATGACTCCTGGCGACGCGAACAGGCCCATGCTCCTCAGGCCGCGGCGGAACGCACGCGAAGTCGCCGGTGCGCCCGTCCAGAGCGAGCATGTTGCATGATGTCTTGTAAGTCCATGCGCCAACGGTATCCGGCATAAAGCGAACGCGAAAAGTCGAGCCCCCATCATAGAAGCCGTCGACGGTAACCGCGCGGTGATCGAGCATGAACGTCGCAGTCAGAGTGACATCCTGAAATGGGTTGCCGCTCGAAGGCCCCTCCAGCGTAAGTTCGAAGATGTCGTATTGCGGCACGACAGCATGAGGGTCGGGCACAGCAGCTTCGGCGAGAGATGGAACGATAGAGGCAAGCGCGGTGGCAGTAGTTAAGTGCAGAAGTTCGCGGCGGTTCATTTCAGGCGATTCTAGTGCCTGCCCCCGCCGTTAGTCATTATGTCTGGCGAGCCATCGCAAGGTCCACAATCTCTCCGATCATTTGGGTATAAGAAAGGCCGAATTTCTTCGCGGCCATGGCAAACTCCTGACCGCTGGACAACCACGGGTTCGGATTTGCCTCAATCACATAAACCTCGCCCTTCTTGGATACTCGCATGTCAATGCGGCCATAATCGCGGAGCTTGACCGCACGATACGCCTTGATCGCAATCTCGGTGACCTTCGTTGCGGTCTCTTCGTCGAGATCATCTGCAATCGCAGATTTCGTCAATTTATAGGCTTCCGTATCTTTCTCGAATTTCACATCCTGGCTGGCAATCTTGGGCAAGCCCTTCGGAAGCTTTGAAAGATCAAGCTCCACAAGCGGAAGTGCATAGGCCTTCTCATAACTGCCAAGAATGGCAGCATAAATCTCCCGTCCTTCGATGTACTCTTCGATCAATGCCGGGGAGTCGAACTCAGTCTGGATATAGTCCACACGCTCCATCAACTCTTTCACGCTTGTGACTACGGCAGCGGCATCGATGCCGATGGATCCATCCTCGGACGTGGGTTTCACAATGAGCGGAAACTTGATGTCATGTGCGTGGTCGATGGTACCGCGATAGGCTGTCGCAAAGTAGGGTGACCGAATTCCATAAAACGCGAACATCTTCTTCGCAATCGATTTGTCTTGCGCTAGAGTGTGCGCGTGCGGTCCGGCGCCGGTGTACGGAATGTCGAGCATATCCAGAAATGCAGTGACGTGCATCTCCTTGGTGTCGTCGCCCGCATACGATTCCGTAATGTTGAAAATGAGATCGGCCCCGCACTTGGCGAGCCCAAGAAGGGATTGCGGTCGCCCGTCGAGAACGTAATACGACGGTTCATGACCAAGCTTCTCCAACGCTTCGAAGATCTGTTCACGGTCGTGCTTCACCGGCTTCTTCTTACGTTTGGTCTCCCCTTTGCGCCTGCGTGGCTCAGGAACTTCTTCCACCACTTCAGAAGGTTCTTCTTCCCATTGGTCATACAGTACGGTGACTTTCAACTTCCCTCCAGTCCTCCAGTTGGCGCGACGTCAAACGCCGCCACGCCTCAGGGATGAATGAAATTGCCCCGAATCAGGTAATTCATCGAGAGTGCGGTGGTGTATACCGTGAACTCCGTCAGGGACTCGGACTCGCGTCGAAGATCTACGAGCAGTCCGAGCTCTTCGACACGCTTGCAGATCGCTTCCACCAGCCGCTTCACGGTCGGACGCTGCACCCCGCTCCAATACGCGACCTTGTCGATGATGGCCTTACGATGCTGATGCAACATCTCCTGCGCCGGGCGAACACCCTTGCGTCGCTTCCGCGAGATATTGAAGATGTCCGCCAGGTCGGTGTCCAGCGCGAGTTCCTCGACCGGAATCTCCTCCGGCAACGTAAGACTATAAAACTCGCCGACCGTCGATTCCATCTCATCGACGGTAATGTCGGTACGGCCGCGCCGCCGCGTGGGCTCAAGATTCCCGACTCTTCGCACCGTGCGATCGACGTATTGCAGTTTGGCCAGCGCGCCCCAGCCTTTGTAGCGCTCTCGCCATTGCGAGCGAGGGGTAAGCCAGACCGCAAACGTCTCGGCAAAATCTTCATCCGGATGTTTCTGCGCGTACCACCCTGCCATGTGGCGAACATACTTCCGCGAAAACGGTATGGGACGATAATGATCGCGATAGGCGCGGCGAAATGGACCGAATAGATCGCGCCATTCCGCCGACTTATAAAGCTGGTACGCGTAGTTGAACGCGTGCCCAGCCTCATGACGCATGTACATCATGATCTCGCGCGCGTCTTCCAGATCGTTCATATCGCGTTCGAGCTGTGCCAGTTCCGGACTCGCCAGATAGAACGGAATGCCAACAACGGGTTCGCCAGAGGGACATCCCCATTCATCGGTGAGATAGCAAAGAGGACGGAACTTGTGGATGCCCTTTGCCTCAAGTTCGCGATAAAGCTGCTGAACGAATCGTTCGACCGGAGAACTCTCGAGTTTCAGCCCGAGCTCGCGGATCGGCTTGGCGAGAATCTCCTGAAACTCCGTTCGGGTTTTCTCGAAGTCACGCAATGGGCTATTCAGTGTTCTATACGATGGAACTATCTTTGGCACGGTAAGACGTACCGCTTATGCACATAGTCTTGTCGGCACACCCGTCTCTAAGTTTCAAAGTAGAGCAATCTTCGTACGCATGATTCGGGGTCTTCGCGGAGGTCGTGAATGATTCGCGGCAACCTATACAGAGGCGTTGAGAAAGATCGGCTTCACCATCGCTTCAATTATGGCAGCCATCTCCTCAGCGGGAACACGGTCGGGAGTCTGGTACCACCGTCGCGCGGCGCCGAAGATGGCCCATGCAGCTGTGGTTGCCAGCAATTTGGGATCAGCGCCCGGTGCAATCTCATGATACTTGGTGCCTTCCTCGAACATGCCCTCCACGGCCGCGATAATGGAGCCTTCTAGGGGCATCTTGGCCAACTGGCTAGGACAGCCCGTACTCTCGGCAAGATAGTCGCAGACACCCAGGGCAATCGCTCGCAATGCCCCATCGCAATCTGTGAAAGAAAGCCCGCGTCGGGCGATAAGGTCGCGGAAGCGTGCCAGAGTCATCGCCTCCAGCAGGGCGTTCTTGTCCGGGTAATGGAGATAAAAAGTGGCCCGGTTCAGCGTGGCCTCATCGGCGATCTCCTGGATGGAAATGTCGTCGAACTCCTTACGAGTCAATAATCTAAGAAGCGCCTCCCTCAGCATCTGGCGGCTGCGAAGAATGCGCGGATCCGTGGTCTCCGCCGTGTTGGCGACTTGGAGCGTCTCTGCCATTCACCTAATCATATCCTTTCTACAGCATTAGACGCATAAGCGACAAATGTCGATTTATTGAATCAACATCTGTCGCTTACACATCAATTGTCGTATTGGAGGTTTTACCATCATGCCCACGCTTCTCCACATCGACTCAAGCCCTCTCTATGGGCGGTCCGTCTCGCGTCAGCTTACCGACGCGTTCGTTACTCAGTGGAAGTCTTCACACCCGAATGGAACCGTCGTTGACCGCGACCTTAACTCAACCTCGATCCCGCCTGTCACTGGCGAATGGGTGGGCGCTGCGTACACGCCGGAGGAAACGCGCACTACGCAACAGAAGGAAGTGCTGACGCTTTCGGACACGCTGTTCGCTGAACTGGAGCAAGCAGACGAGTATGTCTTCGGGGTGCCGATGCATAATTTCGGTGTGCCCTCGGTGCTCAAGCTCTGGATCGACCAGATCGCGCGTGTAGGCAAGGCCTTCTCCTACGCGGATGGAACGCCGAAAGGGCTGATCAAGGGCAAAAAGGCGACCTTCATCATCGCGACCGGCGGGATCTATGATCCGCAGACGCAGATGGCCTCTTTCAATTTTGTCGAGCCATACCTGCGCTCGGTCTTCGGCTTCCTCGGCGTCACGGATGTGACTTTCCTCACGACAGGCGGAACTGCAGCACTCAACTATGGCCAGGACCGCGAAGCGTTTCTGGCACCCCACCTTCAGGCCGTGCAAACGCACGCGCAGGCAGCCTAGGGAGACGGCACATGAAGATTGTTTCCCTTATTGCGCGCTATCTGCTGGGCCTGATGTTTACCGTCTTTGGCCTGAATGGATTTCTCAACTTCATCCACCCGCCACCGCCAACGAATCCGGTTGCGATACAGTTCTTTGTCGCCGTCGGCACATCGCACTTTGCCGCGTTCTTCTTCGCCGCGCAGGTGATTGGCGGGTTGCTTTTGCTTGCAGGAGTCTTTGTGCCGCTCGCGCTCACGGTGCTTGCGGCGGAGTTGTACAACATCCTTGCCTTCCACCTCACGCTCTCGCCGGGAATCGCTCCCGCACTCGTCGCCTGCGTGCTGTGGGTCCTCGTCTTCCTTCGGTACCGCAGCAGCTTCCGCGGTGTTCTAGCCCCAAGGCCGGTACTGCAGGAATAGTCTGCTTCGTGTCGGGGAGGCCCAGCGCCTCCTCGTGCGAAATATTTTTAGCCGCAAGAGCCCTGCACGCAGGAATCCCGGTGGCCTTCAGACGGAGCGGAAGCGATTGTTACCGTAAAACCGGCTTATCGTTAGAGCTCCAGATCATTAGCCATACCGAAATTGTCGTTCTGTTCGTAGAATCGACTCAATGCCCATCAACGCGACTCGATACGCCCTCACAGCGGCTCTTTTCTTGATGGCTGCTATCGCACAAGCCCAATCGCCCTCTGGCGTCGACCCGACGCTGGCCGCCCAAATCGCCACCATCCCCGCGATCGACAACCACGCCCACCCCGTCCTCTCTCCGCCCGCCTACGTCACCGACCGCAACTTCGACGCTCTCCCCGTCGACAACATGGAGCCCGACACTGACCCCGCCGGAATGCGCCCCGACCTCCCGGCGCTCCACGAAGCCTGGCAAGTCATCTTCCACTTCATCGGCAATCCGCCACTCGACAATGCAGGTATCAAACAACTCGAAGCAGCCCGCGAAGCCACACGCCACGAGCAAGGCGAAAAATACGCGGCCTATATCCTCGACCGCGCCAACATCGGCACCGAACTCGCCAACCGGGTCATCATGGGCACCGGCGTCCAGCCTCCACGCTTTCGCTGGGTTCCCTACGTCGACGCGCTCCTCTTCCCGCTCGACAACTCCGGTCTCGCCGCTGCCACTCCCGACCGCAAACAGTTCTTCCCACTCGAAGACAAGCTCCGCGCAAAATATCTCGAACAAGCGGACCTGAAAACTCTCCCACCCACGCTCGACCTCTATCTCTCCAAACTAGTCACTCCAACCCTCGAGCAACAAAAATCACAAGGTGCCGTAGCCGAAAAATTCGAGATCGCCTACCTCCGCTCCTTCGGCTTCGATGACGTTCCCCGGCCCGAAGCCGCTCGCATCTACGCGACGCTCCTCCACACCCCAAACCCGGATTCAGCCCAGTACAAGCGCCTGCAGGACTTCCTCTTCCGTTACATCGCCCAGGAATGCGGCCGTCTCGGGATTCCTGTCCACATTCACACCACCTCAGGCGGCGGAGGCTATTTCGACATCGCCGGCGACAACCCGCTCCTTCTCGAACCTCTCTTCAATGACCCCCGCCTCCGCAAAACCAACTTCGTCCTCCTGCACGGTGGCTGGCCTTTCGTTCACGAAATCGGCGCGCTTCTCCAGAAGCCCAATGTCTACCTCGATCTCTCCCAGCAGTCCCTCATGATCAGCCCACGCACAATGTCAGCGTGGCTTCGCGAGTGGCTCGAGCTCTACCCGGAAAAAATCCTCTTCGCCACTGATGCCTACCCCTTCTCCTCGTCGATGGGCTGGGAAGAAGCCGCATACATCGCCAGCCAAAACATTCGCAGCAGCCTCGGCATGGCGCTCACCGGAATGATGGCTGACAAGCAAATTACCGAATCGCAAGCCGAAAAACTAGCCCAAATGGTCCTTCGTGAAAACGCCGAAGCCCTCTACAAGTTCCAACTGACCCAGCCGTAACGAATTCCCCCCCAAAAGATCTACGAAATTTTTCGTTGACATCTACGAACTGTATCGTATATGGTTTCCAGCATGGCAAAGAAACCCGCAACGCCGAAGCCAACCGAAAGCGAGCTCGAACTCCTCAGCATTCTCTGGGAACAGGGCCCCCTCACGGTTCGTGAACTTTACGAAGCTGTCAATATGGGACGTCCCGTCGTCTACACGGGTGTTCTCAAACTTCTGCAAATCATGACCGAGAAAGGTTTAGTCGAACGCGACGAGCGCGAGCGCGCCCATCTCTACAGAGCCGCCGTCTCGCAGGCCGACACCGAGCGCAGGTTCCTGCGCGAGCTGAGCGAAAGGTTCTTCGCAGGCAGTGCAGCCCAGTTGGCCCTTCGCGCCCTGCAGATCGAAAAAGCCAGCGACGAAGAGCTCGAAGCGATTCGTCAACTAATCGAGAAAAGAACATAACCAGATAGTCGCTCCCCTGTCAGATAAGTATTCAGCTGGAGGAAGGTCGAAATGATGAGCCCGATAGCTTGGTTGTCACGCGAAGAGATCGTAGCGCTGGGATGGACTCTACTGCACTTCTGTTGGCAGGGCACCGCCGTCGCAGTCGCTTTCACCGCCGTGGATCGAATTACCTCGCACGCCACCTCCAAAGTCCGCTACGTCGTGGCCCTCGCCGCCTTCATGCTCATGCCAGTAGTCGTCCTCGGTACGTTTACCGAAGAGTTGCTAGTCGCAACCCGGGCCTCTGCGCCAATCCAGACCATCCAGACACCTGGCCCGATAACGGCCCGCCCGGTCGACCTCACATCGCAACTCTTCTCCGGCCTTCATCTTGCGAAGCCGCAGCCAACTCCGCACCCGCTGCCTCTCGCTTCAAGCCTTGAGCAGTCGACCAGCTGGCTGATGACACGCGCCGATCGCATCCTGCCGTGGGTCGATGCCCTCTGGCTCGCAGGTGTTCTTTTCCTCGTGCTCCGTTCCCTGGGCGGCTGGTGGCATCTCGGAGCAGTTCGGCACCGGGCCCAAAGAATGGTACCCCAGGAAGTCGAACGTGCCTTCCTCCATCTTTGCGAACAGGTCCAGGTCGGCCGTCGCGTGGTCCTGCGCGCCTCCGATGAAGTCATTTCTCCATTAGCGATGGGAGTCTGGCGCGCTACCGTAATCCTGCCGATCAGCGCCGTGCTCGCAATGCCGAGAGAAGAGCTCGAAGCCGTGCTGGCTCACGAACTCGGCCACATTCAGCGCTGGGACTACCTCTGGAATCTCCTGCAGACGGCGATCGAAAGCGTTCTCTTCTTCCATCCCGCCGTCTGGTGGCTCGGCCGCACCGTTCGCGAACGCCGCGAGGTCTGCTGCGACGAGATTGCAGTGCAAAGCTGCAGCGACGCAGCCGTCTATGCTCGCGCTCTGTTGCGGCTCGAAGAGCAAAGAGCGGTCAAGCTACGGCTGGCGATGGCGCTCGGAGGCTGTGGCGGATCGCTGCTGGGACGAATTAGAAAAATTTTAGGAGAAGACATGGCATTGGAGAGCAGAATGACAAGTGGAACAAGTGTTGCAGCAGTCGGCGCCCTGGTAATCACGCTTTTGTTGGGTCCAAAGATCAGCGCAGTCGCGGCCCCCGTTGCAACCCGAATTCATCCAGTTGTCGCACAAGTGATGACCGAGTTCCCGTCGGCCGTCGTCTCCAGATTGGACGCCGCGAGCACGCGCCTCATGGCTCCTCCCATGGATCCGCCACGGCGGGCCCTTCCCACGCCGAAGCCCGGTGCGCTGTCAGCTCCGGCCCCGATGCCGCAAGCTCACCCACAGGTCTTCATTACACCCAATTTTGCCTTCAATACAGCCTCCTTCGTCGGATTCGACTTTCAGGAGTCAGCCGGAACAAGCTCCTCGCAAGGCACTGGTAACGGTGCCTCGCAAGCAACAGGCAAAGGAACGGGTACGGCCTATCTCGAAGGCATGCGCGACGCTGGGTATCCGTTCGACCTCAACAACGATCTCAACTCCCTCGTCGCCCTTAAATCGCTAGGCGTCACACCCGAGTACGCGAAGGCGATGGGTACCGTCGGCCTTGGCAAGCCAAGCGTCCACGAGCTCATCTCCCTCAAATCCATGGGCGTCACGCCCGAGTACGTCTCGTCCCTCAAAAACACCGGAGTCGCTCCGAAAGACTTTCACGAACTCGTCAGCGAAAAATCCATGGACATCACCCCCGAATACGCCGCGAACATGAAGAAATCGTTCGGCGATCTCAGCCTTCACGATCTCATCTCCATGAAATCCATGGGTGTCACTCCCGAGTACGCAGCTGAGATGAAGCAGAAGGGTTTCGGCGACGTCAGCGCGCACGAACTCATCTCCATGAAGTCCATGGGTATCACTCCTGAATACGCAGCCGACATGAAGAAATCATTCGGCAATCTCAGCCTCCACGATCTCATCTCCATGAAGTCCATGGGTGTTACCCCCGCGTACGCAGCAGATTGGAAGCAGAAAGGTTTCGGAGACATCAGCGCGCATGAACTCATCTCAATGAAGTCCGTGGGCGTCACACCTGAATATGCAGCCGACATGAAGAAATCATTCGCCAATCTCAGCATCCACGAACTCATCTCCATGAAATCCATGGGCATGACACCCGAATACCTTGGCTGGCTCAAACAGCAGTTTCCTCAGGCAACCAATGACGAGTTGCGCAAGGCCTCCGTCTTCCATATCGACGAGAAATTTATCGCCGACGCAAAGGCTCACGGTTTCAACGACAAGGACTTCGACAAACTCATCAAGCTGAAGATGTCAGGTCTCCTCGACCAGTAGGAATCGTTCTAAATCACGATGACAATAACGACGGATCCCAAGAAGACCCCCTAGGAGTCGCGCCATGCGAAAAACTCTCGCTCTTTGTTTCATCGCCGTCCTTAGCGCCACTATCGCACTCGCCGATGACACAGGCACATGCGCCATTCGCGCCGGACGCACCGACGGAAAAATGTCCTTCAGCTCCGAGCGTGGCGACTGCGTCGAGGGAAGAGGAAGAGGTTGCCACTCCGGCGACTCCGACATGCAATGGGGCAGGTGGACAGGTATCACCCCGCAGGATCTCGAGCACGAGGGCGCTACTATCGACGCCCGCATGAAGGCTGAAGCAGGCGAGATGCGTTGCGCCGGCACTGTCCACGACGCAGCGATGCGCGGAACCTACACCTTCACGCCCGACCAGGGCTTCGTCAAGCGTATGCAGGCCATGGGATTCGAGGATGTCGCCTCCGAACGTCTTGAAGGTTATGCCATGCTCGACATCACCACCCAATACGTCAAAGACATGAAAGACGCTGGCGTCACCGAGATGAACTCCCACAACATCATGGGACTCAAAGCCCTCAAGGTCGATCCCGCCTACGTCAAAGCGATGGCCGCCGCTGGCTATCCCGAACTCCGCGCGCAAAAGCTAACCAGCATGAAAGCCGTAGGCGTCTCTCCTGAAAAAGTGCAGGCCATCCGAGCCATGGGCTTCTCCCCGACTCAAGAAGAACTTGTCCAGATGAGCGTATTCAAAATCGACGCCCCTTTCGTCGAACGCATGAAGGCCCGCGGCTTCAAAAATCTCACGATCGCTCAACTGGTAAAAATCAGAGTCTTCAAGCTCGACGAGTAGCCCTCCCTCAACGATTCATCCTTTCCAGAATCGGCCCCCACAAATAGGCGACCCAAAAAAACGCCAATCCCTATCAGTGCCGAAACCCAAAGAATAACGCGGCTAAGCTTGCTGACTCGCCGCATGTCGTCGGATCGTCTGATGCGCAACTCTCCCCCAACTCGCAGTCGAACCCCCAGTAAAAACGGCTATCCCACAAGAAGAAAAATTATTTGTCTTTCAGATACTTCTTCGAGTCGAACAACGGCCGCTCCATACTCCTGACCCACTCCGTCGTCTCATCAGGCCCTCTGCCCATTGCCTCAGCCGCGGCAAACTCGTTCCGCACTGCCTGCATCTTCGCCTCAAGGTCATCCAAAGCACTCAGAAGAATTGCCTCCGGCGTCATTGGCAACTTAGGCGACCCGAACTCATACTTCCCGTGATGGCTCAGAATCATATGTTCGACCAACAGCGCGATCTTGTTCGGAAACGGCGTCAATTCCCGCACCTTTTCACGCAGCATCCCTTGCGCAATATTGATATGCCCGATCATCTGGCCCTCTAAGCTATAGGAAAAACTGGATTTCCACTCCAGCTCCCGGATCTTGCCAATATCATGCAGAATCGCCCCAGCCACCAGAAGATCCGGATCGACCTCAGGATAATAAGGAACCGTGGCTACACATACTCGCACCAGTGTCAGAACATGCTCGAGCAATCCGCCCAGCCAAGCATGATGAAGCCGCTTTGCCGCAGGAGCCGATTTGAACGCTGGGCCAATTCGCTCATCGTCAAGAAAAGAAAGGACTAATCGCTTCAAATCTTGATTGTGAAACGCAGAGACATACCCCCTCAGTTCCGCCCACATCTGCTCCACATCGAACTTCGTCGCCGGTTGAAAATCCCTCGGCTCAATCTCCGAATCCGCCGCTAACCTCATCTTTTTCAGCGTGATCTGGAACTTTCCCTGGTACTTGGAGATATCTCCCTGCACCTTGACGTAACAACCCTCAGCACAGAATTCAATCGGATCTGCTACGTCATCCCACATCCGCGCTTCCAGCGAACCCGTCTTATCGCTAACAATCAAAGCAAGATATTGCCCACCTTGTTTCTTATCCCGCACTTGCATCGACGACAGCAGAAAGTAACTCGTAACTGTACAATTCTCAAACCGGGCCGCGTCCTGAACAAAAAACTCTTTCATCCCAACAGAATACCCCTATCAAACAGAACCGCGAGAGCCGAAGCCCTCGCGTTCCAATAAAACCAATCAATACCTAAACTTGCGGCGTGGTCGGAGGTGCAGTTGGGGGTGTTTGCGGTGTAGCCGGAGGCGTACTCGGCGGCGGCGTCGTTGGCCCCGGCGTTTTAGGAGCCGGAGGCATAATCCCTTCCTGCGGCGTCCCTCGGTCAGAAGCCTTCGATGGCGTTTCCTCAGGAGCCGGAGCAGGTGGCTTAGGTGGCTGATTCTGCAACCTTTCCTTAGGAGCGTTCTTATCCTTCGCCTTCTTTTTCTTCTTGCTGTCCTTTACCGTGTCGCCGTTCAACCC
>Ga0206958_1031_pt1 | contig 41760 bp, 34 predicted proteins | sample Alteio_BWOrgHeat_33_FD_152968 | JGI IMG/M metagenome (GOLD analysis project Ga0206958, IMG submission 152968) | Enriched cells from forest soil in Barre Woods Harvard Forest LTER site, Petersham, Massachusetts, United States -... | ecosystem: Environmental > Terrestrial > Soil > Temperate forest >... | reverse complement strand
ATTCAAACCCGAACTCGGTGCTTTTCGTTCCTGTTTAACCAATTTTTTCCGGCTGCAGCCGTAGGGGTCATTCACTCGCAACAGGCCCAGACCCAGCGCTTCCCGCAGTTCGACAACGAAGACGTCAAAGTCTGGCGCTCCGTCGTTCTGCCTCATCAACCCCTGACCATGCACCGCCACGAGCACCCTCGCGTCATCATCCCCCTCCGCGGCGGCCTCATGAAGATTGTCGAGCAATCCGGCAAAACCGAGCAGCATCAATGGGACGTGGGCCACGCGTACTGGCTCCCGGCCAACGAGCCAAACACGATGCACGCCGACGTCAACGGTGGCACTGAACCCATCGAAGTCATGGTCGTCGAACTTCAAAAAGAGAAATAGCTCAACTCTCTCCGAAAATCCGCAGTCACCGCGCAGATGAGAAAATAGAACAGCATGCTTCAGCTCTCCTCTGCCGGCAAACGTTTCGGTCAAAAACTCCTCTTTGAAGACGCCAACTGGCTCATTACGCCAGACGAACGCACCGGCCTCGTCGGCGGCAATGGCACCGGCAAGTCAACCCTCTTAAAAATCCTCGCCGGCATCGAAACCCTCGACTACGGCCAGCTCACCCGCGTCAAAGGCATGACCCTCGGCTATCTCCCGCAGGATGGCCTAGCCCTCCGCGGCAAAACCGTCTTCGCCGAATGTCTTTCCGTCTTCGACCACCTCCACGCCCTCGAGCGCGAAGCCGAGGACCTCACCCACACCCTCTCGTCGGTTGATCCGAAATCCAAAGAGTACATGGCCGCGGCAGAACGCTACTCCGACATAGCCGACCAGCTCCACGTCCACGACATCTATACGCTCGACGCACAGGTTGGCGCAGTACTTGGCGGTCTTGGCTTCACTAAAGAAGACTGGGAACGCAAAACCGAGGAGTTCTCCGGCGGCTGGCAGATGCGCATCGCACTGGCCAAACTCCTCCTGCAAAAACCCAGCCTCTTGCTTTTAGACGAACCCACCAACCACCTTGATCTCGAATCCCGCAACTGGCTCGAAAACTATCTCCACGACTACCCAAACGCCTACATCCTCATCTCGCACGACCGCTACTTTCTCGACGTCACCGTCAACAAGACCATCGAACTGTGGAACAAGCGCATGCACGTCTACCACGGCAACTACGAAAAATACGTGCAGCAAAAAGAAGAGCGTCGAACGACATTGATCGCGGCGTACAAAAACCAGCGTGACCGCATCGACGCCCTTGAAGCCTTCATCAACCGATTCCGTTACCAGGCGACGAAAGCCAAGCAAGTCCAGTCCCGTATCAAGGAACTCGAAAAAATCGAGCGCATCGAGATCCCCGAAGAAGAAGCAACCATCCACTTCACCATCCCGCAGCCACCCGCATCGGGCCGCAACGTCCTCGAAGTCTCAGGCCTCAAAAAGATCTACCCCATGCCTCCTGTCGATGGAAAACCCGCAGGCGAGAAACTCGTCTTCGAAGGTCTCGACTTCACCATCGAACGCGGCGAGCGCATCGCCCTCGTCGGCGCCAACGGCGCAGGTAAATCCACACTTATCCGCCTCCTCAGCCGCCAGGAAGCGCCCACCGCCGGAACCATCCGCGAAGGCCACAACGTCCTCACCGACTTCTTCGCGCAGGACCAGTACAAGGTCCTCGACCCCGCCGCCGTCATGCTCGACGACATCGCCGCCGCCGCACCCAAAGTCCCAGTCGTCGAACTCCGCTCTCTCCTCGGCTGTTTCATGTTCTCCGGCGACGACGTCTTCAAAAAGCTAGGTGTCCTCTCCGGTGGTGAGCGCAATCGCTACGCCATGGCCAAAATGCTCGTCTCCCCCTCGAACTTCCTCCTCCTCGACGAGCCCACCAACCACCTCGACCTTCGCGCCAAAGATGTCCTCCTCGACGCCATCCGCAACTTCACCGGCACGGTCCTCTTCGTCTCGCACGACCGCTACTTCATCGACGGCCTCGCCACCCGCGTCTTCGAAGTCGAAGACCGCCGCCTCCACATCTACCCCGGCAACTACGAAGACTACCTCTGGCGCAAACAAGGCGGCCCCGAAAAGACCGCAGCCTCTCTAGCCACCAGCCTCAAGCCCGCTGCCTCTTCAAGTTCCCCGCACGCTTCAAACTCCGTCATCCTGAGCGAAGCCCCCGAAGGGGCGCAGTCGAAGGATCTCGAGGGTGCTGCCGTTGCCGAGACGCTCAACAGCGTCCAGCCACAAATCCCCATCAAACGCCTCAACCCCATCAAACTGAAACAGCTCGAAGACCGCCTCCACCACGCCGAACAGGAGATCCCGCGCCTCGAAGAAGCTATCGCCGTAACCGAAGCTCGCCTAGGCAATTTTGTCTCCGCCGAGCAATCCCAAAAAGACGCCGCCGAACTCGAACAACTCCGCACCCAGCGCACCACCCTGCTCGCCCAGTGGGAAGAACTCTCCCTCACTCTCGAAGAGCAACAACTCGCCTGACGTCTGCAGCCGGAAAAAATTGGTTAAACAGGAACGAAAAGCACCGAGTTCGGGTTTGAATACCTCAGCGTATCGTGTTCTCTAATTCCCTCTTGAAGTTGTGCTCGTATCTCCGGCGTATCCGGCAGAACGAGGCAGCTTTCAAGCTCTTTCGGATGAGATTACTCCTCAAGAAAAAAAGCACGATGTTTTCGACAAATACCGTCTCGGCAACACCTTCGAGATCTACCATGGCACCTATACCAGCGCCGTGGCCAAACGCTTCCAGAACCACGTTCTCTCGTTCTTCAGCGAGAATCTTTGCTTTACCAACGAGTGCAAATAGCGATCCAGAACTACCGCCCCTCACGCAGTCGAGCCGCCAGCCTCTCCGGCAGGCCCGCCATCAAAATTCGCCCCTGGGCCGCCTGCACGTCATACGGAACGCGATGATAGACAATCTCCTTCGCCTCAGAGTCATAGACCACAAATGCGGCTCGCCAGTCGCAATCCCTCGGCTGCCCCACCGCTCCCGGATTGATCAGATGCCGCGTACCCTCCGGAATCGGCATCACCCAACTCTCCGCCTCATTCTTCGTCCGGTACTGCGGTTTGATCTCGTGCCAGTCATGGTCCTTCTGCGAAAACCCGCCCTGCAGATGTGTATGGCCAAAAAAAGTAATCGCCGTCCCCATTTGCTGCAGCGGAGCCCACGCATCTCGCATGCTCAAAATGTACTGGTCTTCATTCAGCGGCGACCCATGTACACAAGTCACACCCGGCTCCTCCGGCTGAATCGGCCCTGAAGGCACAGCCTTCAACCACGCCAGATTCTCCGGCGTCAGTTCCTTATTCGTCCACATCGCCGCCGCACGTGCCACCGGATTAAACCCCAGCGCCGAAGTCACTCCGCAGCAAACCCGGTCATGATTTCCCCGAACATTGATCTGCGCCTTCTCCCGTATTAGATCGACCACCTCATTCGGACTCCCGCCATACCCCACAACATCCCCGAGATTCCAGAGCACATCATAGGGCTCGGCCGCAGCCAGAACGGCCTTCAGTGCCTCAAGATTCCCGTGAATATCCGAAAGTATCAGTGCGCGCATTGCGGTGGAAAAAGCGAATCGACCAATTTCTTAGTCTATAGACATTCCCCCACAAATGAAATCCTGGCTGCCCAACTACGAACTCTTGGGCAACCGAGTTACATAAGCCCCTTTTTGCGAGAACGACCCTTAGATCATTCCGCAACCGGACACGTTTCCTTCAAACGTGAGACCCCCAGCTGAAGCAAATCAAAGTGCACAAAAGATCACTCCCTCCTCAACAATAAGTTCTATGCCGGCGGCTTTCGCAGCCTCCTGTAAGGCTGCGTTCAGCATGATGACCGGGTCAGCGCTCACATCGACACGGCGCATCAACCCCTCTCCCTTTTTAGCGCCGGCAGAGAGGACGATTTTCAAGCCGCGGCGTTTACATCTCACCGATGTCCCATCTTCGAGCTTAACATTCATCGGTTTGATGAAAGCATCCACATAGTGGACGCCGATGCCAGACTTATCACTGGTGTGTTCTGGAAGTTTAGACTGAGCTGCCGGGTTAACATCACAGATTTTGACCTTCACGCAAGCCTCCTTCTGCTGCAAGGAATTCGTCCATCACTCTTCTAAACGCACGGATGTGTTCCGGTGTGCTGCCGCAGCAGGAGCCGACGATGTTTGCGCCTGTCTCCAGAAGTGGAACGAGCCCCTTAACCATTTGTTCGGGCGTTTCGTCGTAAACGACTTTCATATTGATCAATTGAGGCTTTCCGGCATTCGGTTGAACCATCACCGGCAGGCTGGTGGCCCGCTTGTATCGCTCTACCGCGTCGCGCGCTCGATCCATCTCCATCCCTGTTCCACAGTTCAGGGCCACGATGTGTGCGCCGTGCTCCTCCATGAATTCGGCAGCGCGTTCTGGCTCAATACCCATCATGGTGCGAAAGGTGGAACCGTCGAGAGTGACGTCGTAGGCCATGGATCCGATGATGCATTTCGAACCTGCTGCCTTGGCTGCTTCAATGCCGATAGATAGTTCCTCAAGCGAAGTTTGCGTCTCGATAATGATGGCATCGGCACCGGCATCGACAAGAGCCATGGCCTGCTCCTCGAAGGCGCTGCGCACCTGAGATTCAGGAAATTCTCCCAACGGTTCAAGCAACCCGCCAAAGGGGCCGATGTCTCCGAGCACGTACCCATCTTTGCCATTGAAGGCTTGACGAGCTATGTCCACACCAGCCTTGTTCACTTCAACTACGTGGTTCGCTTCAGAATGGCGATTGAGCATGATGCGCGAGCCGCCAAAGGTATTGGTAATGAGGCAGTCCGAACCTGCCTCCACATAACGTCGCTGAATGGCGAGCACTCTCTCAGGATGTGTAAGATTCCATGCCTCGCCGCAATTGCCCTGTTCCAATCCGGCGAACATGAGTTGCGTCCCCATGGCTCCGTCGCCAAGCAAAGGCCGCTTGCGGATTATGTCCTGCAGAAGCATCTTCATAAAGAGTCCTTATCCTTCATGAGTTCCTTGTGAACCAATGCATAGTGAATTGTCTCGAGAACCAGGCCCCACTTGTGCTCGCGACTGAAAGAATCACAATAGCAACCTGCAGCGCTGACTTCGCGCTGCCACGATAAGACGGCATCCAACCGTTCGCCGTTCAGCGGTCTCTCGTGGTCGATGGTCGCCATCAGACCCACCGGATCTTCGACATACTTGCACATCGCGGTGTGGCCCGAGTCGTCAGGGGCTGGCACGCATCGTTGCTCTCGAATCCGGTAACCTTCGACGGCCGGCCCGAGCTTGACGTTGTAGAGAAATGTCAGCGGATGCCCCATGTTTGTGCAAGTGGTACCGTCATAGCGGAACAGAGCGTCAAGCGAGCCATCCTGATTCAACTGCAATGTGAGTCGCTCCTCTGCCCAACGCTTTAAAGCTCTTCGATTCACGCTGTACTCGGCGTCCTGATCGAGCACGGCCGTGCGAACGGGAAGTTTTTCGCCCCATGTTTGCGGAGCACGCCGGTACGGGGCGCGCCTGTATTGGCATGGGCCAAAGGGACAGCTTTCGCAAGGGACAAGGTCGGTGAGTCTACGCAGGCGATCGGTGTGATGCGTCAATCCGAAAATTGCCAATTGAGTTTTCTTGGGAAGCAACATCCCGGACTCGAACACTTCCACTGAGGAAGGAAAAGGCTCTCTGCGCGTCCGCTTTATCAACTCGAGCAACCGTGGTTGTTCTGCAACATCCCATTCTGAATAACCCGGGCTCGAGTGGGGCAACACTGCCATGTCATGCTGTTCTGCCCAATCGCAAAGACGAGCGCCGGTTGCAGTGGTCAGATGCTCGACGGCCGCAGAGCCGAAAATCTCAAGAAAAAAATACTCGTCGGGTTTCTGCTCCTGCCAGTGTCGGCGGGCTTCCTCCTCAACTTCAGGACCCGCGCCGACGGCAACAAGGATCACGCTGTGGGCTTCAGCCTGCTCGAGCGTTCTCCGCAGTCGCTTGCTCGTGAACTGCGTTCCGTCGATACAAATGGAATCACCATTGATTTCGAAACTCTCGGCTTGCCGGGCGTAAAACCAAGGCCGACCATTCTCCGCATACCAGGTCCGCGCCCAGTTCGCCAATTCCAGAGCCCTGCCTTCCAATTCCCACCCGCGTGGATAGCCTAACAGGCGCACATACTCGTCAAGCGACACATCGACATCAGGAAGCCTGCCGGCCAGTTCGATGGGTTCGGCTAACTTGCGCATGGGATCGGCTCCACGGGCTTGAACTGGCAACCCTCCACAAAAAAATTAAAGAAGTCAGGATGAGTTTCAAGACGACAGTGCTCAACCTTCTTTATAAGGTTTTCCAGTTCCTGACGCTTCGACTTCGAGAGAAGAGCGATGGTCGCGCCTTCAATCGCGATATTGCCTGCCCGGACAATCTTTGATGAGTCAAGGCCGGGCACAAGCCCGATGCGTTTCGATGCCTCGACGTTGAGATGGCGTCCGAAACCTCCTGCAAGATAAAAAATCTCGATGTCATTGAAGTCAATGCCATAGCTCGAGAAGACAGTATGCAGGCCCGCAACGTTAGCGCCCTTCGCCTGAGCCAACTCGTTGACATCGCTTTCCAGAAGAAAAATGTCCTCCTCGGGCGCTTGGCCGCGATAAAGCGTGATGCGCTGAATATCATCCTCAAAGCGGCCCATATCATTCATGCGGCCGGTACGAAGCAACTCGCTCAGCAGATCAACGAGGCCAGAACCGCAGATGCCCTGGGGCGGAAGATCCCCGATGACGCCAAGGCGAAAGGTGTCATCATCGGCAATCGCCACCGATTCGATTGCTCCCTCTAACGCGGGCATACCACAGGCAATGGCTCCTCCCTCGAAAGCAGGGCCAGCGGGACACGATGCTGCCAGAATGCGATGCTTGTTTCCCACGATCAACTCTGTATTCGTCCCGATATCCATGACCGCGACCAGTCGCTCTTCATGGGCGAGATCCACCGCGAGCATGCATGCAGCAGCATCCGCTCCAACGTGGCCACTGATGATCGGGGCGCCATACACGCGAGCTTTAGGATGAATGGGCAATAGGCTTCGCAGCCCCGTTTGGATCAGGCTGGTTGTACTGCGCTGACCCTCGGCCATTTCAATCTCGGTAATTGACCGGTAGGGAGTCTGCCCAATGGAATACACGCTCTGCCGGAAGAAAAGATCGCGCATCGTGGAGTTGCCCACCACGACCATCTCGTAGATCGTGGTGGGGTCGACGGGAAATTTTTCGATGGCATGCGACAGGTATCCGGCCAGCGTACGCATGAGCAGTTTTCCTGGATGCTCGGTATCGTAGGCGATGCGTGACATGACCTCCGAACCGCCGAATCGCTGCGGATTCTCGAACGAGGTATCTGCAATCAGTTCGCCACTTTCAAGGTCGACGAGGCGCAGGACGACTGTGGTGGTGCCAAGATCCATCGCGATGCCGAGAATCGGCCCAATGGAGCGCTCCACCTCTTCTCCATCGATGAGGATACGGTCTCCATCTCGCGTGACTGCTGGATCAAGTTTCAATTCCCGATTGCCGATCGGCAATCCGAACGAGTGCCGCTCAATAACCATGTGTCCCCGCCGCATGGTATGGCAGCGAACGTGGCCATCCGCACCCGTCACACGGGTTTGACACGACAGACGAAAGTTACCCTTAAGATGACGCTCGGGCTCGGCTATCGGCGAGAGGTCGTTCATCCCTTCTACAACTTCAACCATGCACTCTTTGCATTTGCCTTGCTTGCGGCAGGATGTGGGCACGTCGATGCCCAGGGCTTCGGCATAATCGAACAACGACCGCTCATCTGTCGCCTGGGTCGAGCGTCCGTTGATGGTGAGGGTAACAGCCATTTCCAGAAAAATTCCTACCAGCCCTTCGCTTCGAGTTCGGCTTTCACGGCTTCTGCCACTTCTCGCGCAGAACCCTCACGCTCTTCTTCGTCGCTCCATTTCCACTGGGCCAGATAGTCGTCGGCCGCCTGAAGTCCTCGTTTGGCGGCAAGAATATCCACCTGCGCCATGAACTTCCCATCAAGCATCACAGCGACGTCTTCCGATTCGTCCTCGGCCTTGATTTGAGTGGGGATTTCCTGCCAATACAAGATCTTATACGTGGTCATTTCGGGTTATCCCTGTGCTGCAAGTCGCAAGAACAAATCCACCGCCGCTGAGGCATTCGCGCCGTATCCGTCCGCACCGATTTCATCAGCGAACATCTGGCTGATGGGAGCGCCTCCAATCGCCATTTTGATGTGACTCTTGCCGGCCGCATCGAAGCCGTCGATTACGGTTTTCATATACATCATGGTCGTGGTCAACAGCGCGCTCATGCCGATGATGGTTGGCTTGCATTGTTCGGCTGCGGCCATGAATTTGTCCACACTCTGATCCACACCGATATCGTGGAGCTCAAAACCGGCGCCCTCGGCCATCATCCCCACCAGGTTCTTGCCAATATCGTGCAGGTCGCCGCGCACCGTACCCATCAGCAAAACGCCCTTGGGTTTGACGCCACTGCCCTTCGCGGTCAATAGCGGCTTGAGCACCGCCATGCCTGCCTTCATGGCCCGCGCCGCGATCAGGACTTCAGGAACGTACAGTACATTGTGCTTGAAATCCTCCCCCACCACACTCATGCCCGCAATCAATCCTTCCGTCAGAACCTCCTGCGCGGAGCGCCCCTCGGCCAGAGCTTCCTCGGTAAGCTGTCCCACCCGGTCGGCGTTTCCCTCATACAGAAGCTGATTCATCAGGGCATAATCGGGCATTCAGACTCTCCTCAACGAGCGATCGAAACCGTGCGGTCGGCACGCTTTGCATTGAATTCTTCCAAAGCCTCAAGCATGGCCAGGACATTTTCTCGCGGCATTCCCGGGCTGACCCCGCCACCTACCGAGAGAATGATCCCTTCGCCACCTGCACCCTCCAGAACTTCGAGAGTTTCGTCCTTTACCTCCTCTGGTGTACCGCGTACCGCGATCTCCAGTGGATTGACGTTGCCCATTAAGCACATTCGGTCGCCAACGCGTCGCTTCACTTCAGTGATGTGTCTCTGCTTGCCCCAATTAAGCACATTGAATCCCGTGTCCGGCAGGTGGTCGAGGCAGGCATCAACCTCCGCGTCATTGTGGTAGAGCTTCACCCAGTCCTTCGGAAATGCATCGCAGATCCGCTTCAGATATGGGTGTGCAAACTCCATGTAGTGTTCTTCGTTGATGAAGCCGACAATGTCATCAAGAATGAAAATACTCTCGACTGTGTCGCCCATCACCTTCTGCTGCGCTTTTAGCCAATCGATGATTACACGCGTACAGAGGTCGATCAGCTTGTGCGCACCCTTGGGATCTTCCACAAGATCGATCATGAATTCCGTAGTCCCGCGCACAAACCCGGCAGTGCATAGCGGTCCGCGCGAGGTGACCATGGGAAGGATATAGCCGGCATCCAGGATGCGTTGCCGAGCCATGCCGATGCGATGCAGGGTCAGGGCGGCAAAGCCGTCTGCCTCCACCTCGTAGTCTGGAAAACTGTCGATATCTTCCAGCCTGCGCAGGGTTGCATATTCGCTGGGCGTGTTGTCCTGCCAGAATTTTATTTTGGAGCCAAGGATTGACGGCTCGGCAGCCATCCCGTACTCCATCCACCAAGAGGGGATGAAGATGATGTCCGGGAACTCACGCATTATCTTTAGATTGGACTGAAACCAGAGTTCGGGGTCCAGAAAATAGTCCAGGTGCTGGATCCCAAGATAACCAGGGATCCATGGGCTATCGATGATGAGCGCCATCGGAATCTTGTCTATCTTCTCGCGGCGTACGGCTCGCTTGAACGTTTCCCATTGTTCGGGACGCATACTTTTACCTCTTAAACATCTTGAAAAACACTTGCGACTGAATCCGGATCATCATAACTAATTAACCAGAAAATACCCGGATTCAATCCATCCAATGAGCAGCTTTCGCCATTGATTTCCGAAATTCTTCGATCGTCGAACTAAGCGTATCCCTATGGCAACTTAATTTCAATCAAGGATCATAGCGTTAAGGCGAACAGAACACACAACACAATTTGCCATTTCCTCGCCAAAAGGGGCCCCTGGCGCGGTACAACACAACGGTCCATGAACTGCCTTGGCGGCTCTCGCCCCTCATAATTCTCTTGACGCTTGCGCGATCCACTGTCCTATTATTCTGAATTGGGGGCGAGGCGATGTTTCTGCGTGCGATATTGCCTTTGCTGCGACGAACCCGGACCATTCAAACCGGTGGTCGATCCTTCACATCAGTCCGAGGTCATTGAGCCATGGCTAATCCGGTCGTACGGGGAACCCAATCAGCCCCTGGCCAATTCACGGGGACGATCCACTTCCGTGGACGATGCGCCTATCTCGAGAACAAGGATCAATCCGACTGGACTTTGCTCCAGTTTGACAACCCCTTCACCGGGATCGTGAATCCTGCAGTTGCCGCGACTACAGCTTCCAGGTTACGGAGTACCTACAACGAAAGCGACCAAGTCAGCTTTCACGGAGTCTTGAGCGATCAATCCTTCGACGTGGTCTCGCTCTATGTGTTATTCGTTTTCTAAGGCATGAGTATTGCAGACAATGAAGTCGGCTTTTCAGAAATTTTAGTCATTACCCCAAACTGACACACAACCGTCAACCAAGCGAAGCCAACGGCCGTGTCCTATCGGTAGTCATCGTAGGCGCCGAAGCCAGCAGTCTCCGAGTGTACTCATGCTGGGGAGCGCGAAAAATCTCTTTCACCCCACCTGTCTCAACAATCTCTCCACGCCGCATCACTGCAACGCGGTCCGCCACTTGAGCCACCACCGCAAGATCATGCGAGATAAACAGCATCGCCAGCCCATGTTCTCGCCGCAGGTCATTCAGCAGCTTCAGAATCTGCGCCTGCACCGTCACATCCAGCGCAGTCGTTGGCTCATCGGCAATCAGCAGCCGTGGCCGATTCACAATCGCCATCGCAATCAAAATCCTCTGCCGCTGGCCCCCAGAAAACTGGTGCGGATAATCCTTCGCGCGCCGCTCCACCTCCGGCAGCCCCACATCCTCCATTGCCGAAAACACCTTCGCCCTTACCTCGGTTCTGCTCATCGCCGGATGATGTGCCCGCACGGCTTCTGCAACCTGCGCCCCCACCGGCATCACCGGGTTCAGCGCCGTCATCGGCTCCTGAAAGATCATCGCAATCTCGCGCCCGCGCCGCAGCCTCATCGCCTCTTCCGGCAGACCCAGCAACTCGTCGCCACCAAACAAAACCGACCCCAAGACCCCCGCCATAGGGGGCAGCAATCGCAGCACTGCCAGCGAAGCCGCCGACTTCCCCGACCCCGACTCACCCACCAGTCCCAGCGTCTCCCCGGCGTTGATCCCGAAAGAGATACCCCGCACCGCCGCCCGCCCACCAAACGCAATCGACAAACCCTTCACATTCAGCAGCGGCGATCCCTGTCCCATAATCCGAATACTAGCCGAAATCCATCTACTGGCTCGCAAGGCATAACAATCTGCTCTCAATAGCGTCTAAACTCCTTAGCAGAGACCCTTGAGCATCATGAGAAGCGCCTTCCATCGCATACTCGTCGCCGCTGCCACCCTCGCAGCCTCCGTCGCCTCGGCGCAGATGCACAAGGTCGCCAAGCCCGAGCAGGTCGTTCGCGCCGTCGGCGTTTACGAGTGGACTGGCGATCTCGCCAAACCCACTGCCAGCCGCCTCATCCCCGTCACGGTCTTCATCGAAGGAAAATTCGAGGACGCCGGCGTCTATACCGCCCGTCCTGTCCCCTTTGCGCTTCTCAGCGGCAACGTTTACGTCCTGCAAAGCGCAGGCATCGACAAGGCCACGCTCGATCTCGCCTATGCCAAGCACCTCCAGGCCGTCGAAGCTACCGGCGATCTCGCCTACGACGACGGATGGTTTGGCTACGGAAGCGTCAGGCCCCTCGCCGTCCCCAGAAACACAACCCACTCGCTGAAGCCGTCGAAAAACGTCCCGGTCATCGCCACATCTACCGACCCCAACCGTCCGCACCTGGTAACCAAAAACACCGGAACCACAACCGGAGACACCACTTCCTCAACCTCTCCCAACCCGGACAAATCCGGAAGATCGACAAGCCAATCAACAAACCAGTCCAGCACTACTGATCCGGCAGCAACGGGCACCAAGAGCACCGCCACCGGCGATGACGCCGATCGCCCGACGATGAAACGCCGTGAGTCCTCCGGTTCAACCACCACAGCGACTACTCAATCGAACAGCCCAAGTGTCACCAGCGCCGGGAGCCCGTCCGACGACCCGGATCGCCCAACGATGAAGCGCCGCGACAATTCAAACTCCAGCACCGACGCCTCAACGGCAAGCACACAAACCGGCAGCACACCCGCTGACGATCCTGACCGTCCCACCATGAAGCGTCACGATACCTCAGGCGGCGCAGCCAACTCTGACACCGGCGACACCGCGACAGCCAGCGGCCCTGCTACTTCCCCTGATGACCCCGACCGACCCACGCTCAAGCGCCGCTCCTCACCGGACGCACAACGTGGTGGTGGCGCAAACTCCAGCGTTGCTGCCGTCTCTTCAGTAGGCTCTCTCAACGACGATCCCAACAGACCCAATCTCCATCACGGCAAGCCCACCAGCGCCATGAACGAGACCGATCTCCCTAAACTCACCGGCCTCCCACCCAACCTCCATCAGATGGTCGCAGTCTCCGACGCCGTCAACCGTGACCCACATTCATTCACACTCGCTTGGGACGACGAAGCGCAGCATCAGGCCATCCTTACCAAGATGCAGGAGATGGCCCACACCCAACTTGCTGCCTATACCATCGGACCAGCGCCAACTCCGCCGCCTGCAACAGCCGCGAAAAAACTCCCCGCCACTCAGGCACACGCAAAGAGACCCACCCCACCCCCACCGCCGCCCCTTCTCGATGAAGACCTCAAGGCATACACCCTCAGTTACGGCGGATCTCCTACCTACATCTACTCCGCCAACACCGGAGGCACTGGCGCCGCTCTTCGGTACGTCACCATCGTCGCCCAGGACGACGGCCTCGGCAACATCAAGCCCGCAATCCAGAACGTCACCGACGCCGCCCACCTCGACCGTACCCCCAGGATGCAATTCGTCGATGTCGTAGACGCCGAAGCCAGCAATCGCGCCAGTCTCCTCTTTGAACTTCGCAGTAAGAACGTCCGTCAGTTCGCTCTCTACCGCGTCATCGCCTCCCACCCCGAACAGATCTTCCTCACCGGCACTACCCAATAATGAATCGATGCCAACGGCTCCAGGCGACATAGCTCATACCTTCGTCGCCGCCATCAACGCGGAAGACTCAGCTGCGCTCCGTGCGCTGATGACCGACGACCACACCTTCACCGACTCGCGCGGAAATAGCTTCTCTGGTGCTGAAAAGATGCAGCTCGGCTGGCAGCACTTTTTCCGCGCCTTTCCCGGCTACCGAATCGACTTCGAGGACACCTTTGCAAAAGGGAATCAGGTAGCTCTCTTCGGCATAGGCGCAGGCGGATGGAGCGTCAACGATCAAGTCCTTCCTCAAAGGTGGACGGTCGCCGCCGCATGGCTGGCCGAGTTAGAAGAAGAGAAGATCAAACACTGTACCGTCTTCTGCGACACGAGCTGGGTCAACCCACCCGCAGTCTCCATTGAAACGGCCTACACCAAGGAGTAAAGTTCTCTCATCAGCAGGAGGGCCTCATGCGCCGCATCTTTGCCCCGCTCCTCATCCTCGCCACTGCGGTCAGCTTCGGGCAAACATCTGCCCAGGCTACACCCGGCGACATCATCTTCCATCTTCCCGCCTCAGCGACGGGCTGTCCTGTAGGCTTCAACGCCAGCCGCCGCGGAGGGCTCCAGGCTCTCACCGCCTCTGACGAGAAAAGATTAAGCCCTGGACAAGGCCTTCATCTGACCTTCGATCGCCTCGCCCACCCGGCGATTCAGAGCATCACCGTGATGGTCTACGCAACTGCCCCTGATGCACGTATTCTGAAACTCCAGGCCTCGTCCGCAAAGGTAATCACAAAAAACTTCACCTTCGAGCGTCAATCTGGCGCCTCCACGCTCAGCGAGGCAGACGTCTGGATGCAACAGGTAGGTTCCATCGGTTCTGCCGTCCTCACCGACATCACCTTCACCGACGGCACCACTTGGCACCCTACCCAAGACCTCAAGTGCGTCGCCGTTCCCTCGCTTTATCTTCCGGTTGACGCCGTCGCAACTCGCTAGCATCACCTCTTCAAAAGAAGCCGCTTGCAACAGATCGCTCACCAGAACCCCACATCCGGTGCCCGTCCTCCTACGTCGGCGCCCGCAGAATCGCGGACGGATCAACACTCGCCATCCATCAATCTCTCGAGGTCGTTGGATGCTAAAACTGCAAACCTTCCGCATCGCGGCATAGGTCGGCATAGGTCAAAATAGAGTGAGAGACTGATCGACTAGCCGGGCTCCATAAGTCGATGCATCCGCGACAAGCCACTTTGGAGGGTGCCCATGAAAGCCGCTGTCCTTCACAGAGCCAAAAAGCCTCTTCGTCTCGAAGACATCCCAATCCCTGCCCTCAGCGAAGGCCACATTCTCCTTCGTGTCGTTGCCTGCGGAGTTTGCCGCACTGACCTCCACATCTTTGAAGGCGACCTGCCCCTTATCCATCAACCGCTCATCCTTGGCCACCAGATCGTCGGCGAAGTCCTCGAAGGCGAAACCCTCGAACTCCCCGCCGGTACGCGCGTCGGCGTCTCATGGATCGGTGGCACCGATGGGACCTGCCCCTTCTGCCGCCGCCACGAAGAAAACCTCTGCGACCGCCCCACCTTCACCGGCTACACCGTCAACGGAGGCTACGCGGAATACGCCCTCGTCCGCTCTGACTTCATCTACCCGCTCCCCGAAACCCTCGACGACACACACGTCGCCCCGCTTCTCTGCGCTGGAATCATCGGCTTCCGCAGTCTTCGTGTTGCGGGAACTCAACCGGGCGAGCGTGTGGGCCTCTTCGGCTTCGGGGCCTCCGCATCGCAAGCCATTCAGGTCCTCCGCCACTGGAACTGCGAGGTCTATATCTCCACCCGCGGCGAAAACCATCGCCAGCAGGCCGCCGCCGCAGGCGCCTTCTGGATCGGTAAAGAAAATGACAAGCCTCCCGTCGCTCTCGATCGCGCCATCACCTTCGCTCCAAGCGGAGCCGTAGTCCTCGCCGCACTTGGGAGTCTTCGCAAAGGTGGAGTCGTCGCCATCAACGCGATCCACCTCGACCAGATGCCCGCCTTCGACTACGACAAGCTCCTCTGGGGCGAGCGTCAGATTCGCAGCGTGGCTAACATGACACGCCAGGACGCGCGCGACTACCTCACATTAGCCGCGGAGATCAACATCAAACCGCAAGTCCAGATCTTCCCCCTCGACCATGCCAACGAAGCCTTGCAAGCCGTAAAAAACGAAACAGCCAGCGGCCCCGCAGTCATCCTTCCCTAAATCCGATTGTCAGTTGCCTCGTCAGTTGTCAGTTGAATGTCAGCGCCAAATCAGAGCTGAGAAACCAAGAAGTTACAACTTAAAACTGGCAACTCTTTATCATGGAATCAAATGGAACTCGCATACCTCCTCACCGAATCCAGCAATCCCCTCACTGAGCACATCGACGAACTTCCCACCCTCGATATGGTCCGTCTCATCAGCGACGAAGACCGCAAGGCAGCAGCAGCCGTCGCCGCCACTCTTCCCGACATCGCCAAAGCCATCGACGAGATCGCCAATCGCCTCAACGACGGGGGCCGTCTCTTCTACATCGGTGCCGGCACCAGCGGTCGTCTCGGAGTCCTTGACGCCAGCGAGATCCCTCCAACCTTTTCCGTCCCGCCAACGCTTGTACAGGGCCTCATTGCCGGTGGCGACTCCGCCCTGCGCAAGTCGAGCGAGTCCTCCGAAGACTCTCCCGAGCAAGGCGCAGCCGACCTTGCCGCTGCAGGCTTCACCGGCCAGGACGCCCTGGTCGGCATCGCCGCGAGCGGCCGCACACCCTACGTCCTCGGAGCCCTCCAGCACGCCAATCCTCTCGGCGCTCTCACCATTGCTCTCACCTGCGTCCCTAACTCGCAGATGGCGTCTCTCGCCGACATCGCTATCACTCCTATTACTGGCCCGGAAGTCATCACTGGCTCGACGCGCCTCAAAGCCGGCACTGCCACCAAGCTCGTCCTCAACATGCTCTCCACCGGCGTCATGATCAAAACCGGAGCCGTCTACGGCAACCTCATGGTCAATCTAGCTCCCACCAACGCCAAGCTCATCGACCGCGCCCAGCGCATCATCATGGCCGCCACGGGCATCGACCAGCCAACAGCTGCAGCTCTCCTCGAAAAATCCGATAGCGTAAAGACCGCTATCGTCATGCAGAAACTCTCGCTCGACCGCGCCACCGCCGAAGCAAGACTAAAAACAGCGGATGGAATACTGGCGAGGGCTTTATCGTAACGAAGCGATTCAGCCATTCTCGTGAAACAATGCCCCATGCTCAAAAGACTCGCATCTGTTCTCCTGCTATGCGCGCTGGCTTGTCTTGGAGTGTCAGCGCAGCCTCCTAAGCATCATCACGTCGTCTTCGTCATCACATCACCGGACCACGACGACTGGCAAACCGCAATGATCCTCGCCGATCACTTTCTCGCGGGCGTCAAGCCGGATCCGTCCGACGTAGAAGTCCTCGCCTACGGCGGCGGCATCGACACGCTGAAAAAAAGCGCGCCGACGGCACCAGCCATCGCTGACCTCGAAAAACTCGGTGTCCACTTCGTAGCCTGCGAAAACGCAATGCGCTTGCACCACATCGAAAAAGCCGACCTGCTCCCCGGCGTGGCCAGCGTTCCCTCCGGAGTCGTAGAGCTCGTCGAAAAGCAGGAAGCTGGCTGGAGCTATGTCAAAGTAGGGCGTTGATCGCGGCTATAGCCCGAGTTAAAAGTGATGGGTTGATATAGAAATTGTCATCCTGAGCACAGTTTCATCGCGAGAGGCCAGCCGAGGATTTGCGGGTTGTTTGTAGTGCTGATACTTTCTCGATATCTCTGACGTGTTCGCTTCGGCCCTTCATCGTTGTATATGTCGATACGCCCTAATGCACCCGCGCCATAAATAAATCGAAGAACTCCCCTGTCTTCGACTCAAGACAAACATTTGCGTTCGCTGTCCCACTCACCCGCCGGGTCATTCCCTTGTCGTCGACCTCAATCCGCATCGGAGTCATCGGACAAATCTCCGGCCTCACCGCATAAGCCGCCGCAACAGGATCGAACAGTGTCGGCGAAGTATGTTTGCCTGCCGCACTCCATTCTGCTGTCAACTCCTCCAGCGCCTTTGCCATTCCGGTTTTCTTCGCAAACAACTGCGCCTGCTGCTCCGGCACCAGCGGAATCTCCGTCGAATCCAGCGGCATCACATACAGGGGCACCCCCGCACCAAACAACGCCTTTGCCGCCGCTACATCGTTGTAGATGTTCCACTCCACCTCAGGTTCCTTCTTGCCGCCATATCCCACTGCGACCGATCCGCCCATCAGTACAACTCGCTTCAGCTTCCGAAAAGTCTCCGGATCCTTCTTGATCAGAGCCCCCACATTCGTCAGCGGAGCCACCGCCACCAGCGTAATCTGCCCGGGATTCTTGCGAATCGTCTCCAACACAAGCTCAATCGCATCCGGAAAGCTTTGGTCAGCCGTCCCTTCCGCCCACTTCTTCTGCGAGAAATGTCTTGCCTCAGCCGTCTTCGGCCCTTCATACACCGGAACATCCCCACGCCCAGCCGCACTCAGAAATCGAGCCGCGAGCCGCGCACGCAGATGAGTATCCTCAAACCCAGTCGTCACCGCAAGCACCTGTACTTCAGGACTCCGCAACAAAAGCCCCAGCGCATAAGCATCGTCGATATCGTCGCCGATATCGGTATCGAAGATCACCTTCGAAGCCACAGCCTGCGCTCCGGCAAAATGAACCGAAGCAGCCACCAGCAATGCACACAAAAGGAATGTTCTACGCATCGTCCTAATGCTACTCCGGAAGAACCCCCAACCAGAATCAAGGCTTCTTCATAAGCCCCGCCAAAGTCTATTCGTGTAATCTCTCGCATTCGATAATCTGTGGCCACGTCCCTCCGGCGGAAATGCGTTGCTCGCTGTCTGAGGAAGCTCTTGGAGGCTATCAAGTTTTACCCGAGGCTTTTTGGGGAATCAGCTCATTGCGTTTGCTCAAGGCCGCATTCAATGAATGCAGCATATTTGGCTGGAACATGTAAGCTGCGTACATCCTGAAGATGGAGACACTGAAAACCGTTGAACCGGATTAGCTCGTCAATTAGTGCAATGAGGAAGACCTCTGGGCCGATATCAATGAAATAACCAGTGATAGATCCCTGCTCAAGACGACGAGTAAACTGCACCGGGATTTTGTGACCTGCAGAAGCTAGTAGTTCTCTTTTTTGCGAAATCAGATTTTTATTCGCCTTCACCCGATCAGTCTAGTTCAAAGGCAAACCAGAGCTGCGCGAACCTCTGTGAAGTATTCTTCACCTCGGTCATTCAAAAAGTCTTACTCCTTTTAATCAATTTACATCCCATCAACTTCCCACAACTAAAATTTCGATCATGCTAATCTCCATCCGAGCGGCAGCGCTCGCTGTCATCATCTTTGCTCCCATGTCTGATCCCTACCTCGGTCTCCTCACTGCCGCCAACGATCACGCCAAAGCTCACGGCGCACCCACTCCCACGCTCTCGCCCGTTGACGCCACTGTCCTCGGCCCGAACGCCCCGGTCAATGTAGCCGAACTCCACAAAGCCGGCTTCAAAGTCCTTCCCTGGACCACCAACGACCCCGAAAAGATCCGTGCGCTCATCAACCTCCGCGTCGACGGCATCATCTCCGACTACCCCGACCGCCTCCAGAAGGTCCTCGCCGAAGAAAAATCGGCACACCCCGCCGAAGCAACCTACTTCAACTCCTTCGTCTCTTCCGCCCATCGCGGAGGCCGCGGTCTCCGCCCTGAAAACACGCTCCCATCCTTTGAAAATGGCCTCGATCATCTCGTCCGCGAGCTCGAAACAGACACCGGAGTCACCACCGACCACGTCTCCCTCATTTGGCACGATCAATTCCTCAACCCCGAATCCTGCCGCCGCGCCGACGGCAAGCCTTACACCCGCGACCAGCGCGTCTACATCCGCGACCTCTCCCTGGCTGAAGCGCAGAGCATCTACATCTGCGACAAGCTTCACCAGGGCCCAGAATACGGCAACGCTCGCTTCGACGAGCAGCAGAACGACCTCACCCTCTCGCCCGCGGCCGTAGCCTTCGCCAAAAAAGAGAAGCTCATCAGCCCCTACGTCCCCACCCATGCCGAACAGCTCTTTCACTTCGTTGCATTTTACGTCGACTACTACACCAGCGGCCCTGGCAAGTCCCATCCCGACGCCGTCGCTCGTGCTGCCAACGCCCGCACCGTCCGCTTCAATCTCGAAACCAAAATCACGCCCTTCCCTAACGACCCCGCAGGGCCGGCTCCCGCGCTCGCCGAACATCACGAACCCACCACCAACCACACCTTCGAGCCGCAGGTCTTCGTCACTGCCCTATGCGGAGCCATCACTCGCAACCACATGGAGTCCCGCGCCGAGGTCCAGAGCTTCGACTTCCGCACCCTCCAGCTCATCGAAGAGCAGTTTCCCAAAATTCCCACCTACTACCTAACCGGAGCTCCAAACAGCCTCAGCAGCAACTTCGTCCCCGCAAGCCTCCGGCAACCTAATCCATAGGCGGAGGAATCTGCCTTACTGCTCACGAAGCATTCGCTGCCGCTTCGGGTCGGATGTCGACCCAAAATAGATTCTTGTCATTCACGAAAAATGAGGGGTGAATCCGGATATCCCGTCCCTGCGAATTCTCAACGAATATTTTTCCTCACATGAGAGAATCGTCAGGTTCTTGCACCCGTTTTTGCGATCGCCCAAGGGCCCATGGTGACTGCAATGTACAAGTCTGCTCCCCGCCTCTCTGTCTTGTTTTTTCCTCTCTGCCTTCTTCTCTTCAGCTGTGGCACGCAGCAAACCACACAGCTCACCCTCCCCGCCGGCAGGCAAGGCCTGGTTCACGGCGGCCAGCAGCCCGTAACCGGCGCGACCATCCAACTTTACGCAGTGGGCACCACCGGCGATGGCTCACCTTCGACGCCTCTGCTCTCCCCTGCGGTCGTCACGGACGCGAACGGTGCATTCAACCTCGCCGGCAAATTCAGCTGCCCATCCCCATCATCGCCCGTATACATCCTTGCAATTGGAGGAAACCCCGGCCTGCCTCAAGGTACCAACAATCCTGCGCTCGCAATGATGGCGGCACTCGGTCCCTGCGGCAATCTCTCAGCAACCACATTCATCTTCATCGACGAACTCACCACCGTCGCCGCCGTCTACTCCCTGGCTCCCTACATCTCTTCGCCGTCCGCCATTGGTTCCTCCCCAGGCGACGCCCCGTCTCTCGCGAATGCCTTCACTCTTGCCTCCCAACTCGTGAATACAACCACTGGCACAGCGCCCGGAACCGGCCTTCCCGCTGGAACGACCGTGCCAGCCTCCCAGATCAACACCATCGGCGACATCCTCTCCACCTGCGTGAACACTGCGGGCGGCATCTCAGGCGACAACACACTTTGCGGCACGCTGTTCTCTCTGACGACACCGACGGGCGTAACTCCGCCAACCGACACAATCACCGCCCTGTTGCATCTGGCAAACGACCCCACGCTGAACACGCTGTCGCTCTATAGCCTGCTCACACCCACTGCCCCATTTCAACCAACACAGCCGCAAGCGCCTCCCGATCTCACTGTCCGCCTCACTGTCCCGTCAGGCTTCATCATGTCTTCACCGGCGCTCAACTTCCCCGCTACCAGAACTGGCTATACCTCCGCCCCACAGGCAGTTACCTTCACCAACAACACCGCCGCGCCAATCGGCATCGACATCGCAGGCCTCACCTACTTCAACCCCTCTCTCTCTGGCACCAATCCCGGAGACTTCGCCCTGGTGGTCAACAGCGCTACGCCCGAGAACTGTCCCACCCCGGTCATGCCCGGCGCGACCTGCACCCTCCAGCTCACCTTCACTCCCACGGCAATCGGCCCACGCAGCGCCTACATCGTCATAAACAATAGCTCAGCCAACCCCATCCTCTGGGTTCTCCTCACAGGCAACGGCCTCGAAGCAAGCGCGGGTCCGGCGATGCTCAGCCCTTCTTCGCTTGCCTTTACCGCCTCAGCCACTCCGATGAATGCCACGCTGAGCAACCTCAGCCCCTCCCTTCCCCTCACGATCGATGGCATCACCATCAGCAACGATCCAACCTCAGGCCAGCCTGCCTTCACCCAGACCAACAACTGCGGGACCTCGCTCGCCCCGCAAGCAACCTGCACCATCGCAGTGTCTGCGGTTGCTACCACCCAGCCTTATTCGACAGGAAAACTAACGATTGTGGACGATGCTGCCCCCAGTGCGAACCAGACTCTGCTGTTGTCCTACTCGAACGGCTTCACCGGCCAAATATTGTTCGACTTCGGAAGCCGCTCTGTCGGAACCCAGGGAACGGGTGGCTTCAACTTCATCCCCCCAGGCCTTCCCGCCGGCCTCAACGGCCTCGACATCACTGGCCCCAACGCAACCGACTTCTCCTTCGGCTCCTCCCAATCCGGCTCCTGCACTACCTCTCGCATCAGCCCCTTCTGCGGAGGCGTCCTCTATTTCACACCGTCCGCTCTCGGCCTCCGCACCGCCACCCTCAACGTCAACGGAGTCCCTTACGGCGGCCTCATCGGCATCGGACTACCCGGTGGCCTCCACTTCTCTGTAGCACCCGGTTCATTCGACTTCAGCTCCGTTGCGATCGGTCAGACTTCCGTGGGCCCAACCCTCACAATCGTCAATACAGGCACTGTGCCGATCGTCTTCAACGCGCCTGTATTAAACGGACCAAATCCGACAGACTTCTCCTACGTGTCGAATTGCGTGGCCCTTGCTCCAAATGGAACCTGTTCTGTGCCGATCTCGGCCTCCCCGACCCAGCCGGCCAATCGTTTCGCGACACTCACTTTCGCCGAGGGAACTTCAACCGAGCAACATTCTGTTTCGCTCCGAGTTCTGGGCCTCAACCCATCCCCCGTCGCCACCCCCAACAGCCTCAACTTCCCTTACACCCCCTTCGGCGCAACAAGCGCGGCGCAATCCTTTAACGTCACCAGCTTCAACAACGATCCGGTCACGATTCAGGTTGTGGACTCGGCCTTTTTGCCATTCATCATCACGCAGGGAAGCTACTGTTCCACCACGCCCTGCCAGGTCTCCGTTGTCTTCGCACCCACGGCAACCAACACCGCCCCCGCCGCAGGAAACAACTCCTACGGCGATATCCTCGTCACTGATCTATTCTCCGGTCAGGCCACCCTAGTCAGCCTCAGCGGAATATGGCAACCACCACCACCGTAATTACGAGGATTGCGTCCTGCCGACAGCACCAAGTGAACCGTGGGTCTCGGAATCCTTCAAAAATATTTTTCAAACCGGAGCGCCGACCTCCCTCAGCGGCAACTTCGTCTCCGCAAGCCCCTCGCCAACCCACCCAAATTGACCTAGAAGATCAGTGGAACAAGCGCCCAGCTTTGGTGCCGGTACTCATCGTACTCCGCGGCAAACGCCTCTCGAAGAGCCGCTTCTTCAATCCGAATCTTGCGCCAGTAAGCGATTGCGACGATCAGCAACCCCACCAGCGAATGATACTGGCCGGAGACGATAGTTGTTCCCAGTGACATCCCAAGCATCGCAGTGTAGATCGGGTGGCGCACCAGCCGATACGGTCCACTTCGAACGAGCTTGTGATCTTCGGCGATCCTGACCTTGGTGCTCCAGTTGCGCCCGAGATGCCGCCGCGACCACAAGGCCAACAGAAAAAATGCAGCCTGCACGCCAAGTCCCGCGAGAGTGAGAGATCTCACATTCGGCAGAAAGTGTCTTGTCAGAGCCGGAACAGGCACGAAGAGAAGCAACAGTCCGGCATTGAGAAGCAATTCGTGGACGCCGCGAGACCGTTGCGATTCCGACCTCTTCGCAGCCCCTGAATTCTTTGCCGCTACACTCCAGTACGCGATAAAGGCAATCCAGAGTCCTCCGGAGACCAACATTCCTGTTCGCGGATGCATGTGAACAATCAGGATCACAATCACCACGGGGACCGACAGCATGACGATGGCAGCCACCGGGCCGCGAAGAGTCAGTCCGCCGATTTTGATCATCGTCGTCGGCTTCTCACCCGCTGCCTTCGTGGCGACCGACTCCTCAGGATTGGATTGCTGGGTCACTCCCTACCACCTTCCGCATGAGTCTTCAGAATTATCAACGATTGTGTCCTCGACGGATCTGACTAACCGTCTGAACTCAGTCTCCAATCTCCGAGCCGCGCATCGCGCCAAAGATTCGAGCAGAATAAAACACACATGTCCCGAAGACCACCAGCAGCGTCATAGGCAAAAACCACGCTCCCAACCCCACCTGCAGACCGAGTCCATTCCGCACCATAGCCAGGCAGATGTAAGCAAACATCCAGCACACCTCGACATTCAGCCATCCCACCATCGCAGTCGTCTCGGCCCAAACAATTTTCTCCTTCTCCGGAGCGAGCGGTCGCTTCAGATTCATAATCCAAGGCAAAGACCCGATCGCCACGAGCGTCGCATATAGCAGATAAGCAATCCCCAGCAAAACCCAAAGCGTCGACCGTGCCCCGAACCCATTCGCTACTCCGGCCCCGTTGAAGTGCGTCGCAATCTGATCCGGCAACCTCTTATAAAAATCCATCACGACCGCCAGCGCGAACACCAACCCGGCGAGAGCAACCGCGTGACGAAGACCCTTCATCGGGAACTCCGAAAAACATCAAAAAATTTTGGGAAAAGGAAAATTTGGATCCCGATTTCGTGCACTTAGTAGCCACGTAACGACCACGATTTTACCCTGAGGAAATCGCTAATCCCCCGGTAAATACACCATTCTCATCACGCAAAAAAATATTTTCTAAAACAGGCTCATCTTCCGTGGCATCTCGATCCCCAAATGCTCATAAGCCAGCCGAGTCGCCACCCGGCCCCTCGGCGTCCGATCCAGAAACCCGATCTGGATCAAAAACGGCTCATAAACCTCTTCCAGTGCATCCTGCTCCTCCGCTAGAGCCGCGGCCAGCGTATTCAAACCCACTGGCCCGCCATCGTACTTCTCAATAATCGTCCGCAGTAGACGCCTGTCAAGCTCATCGAACCCATGCGCATCAACTTCCAGCAATTCCAACGCTTTACAAGCCGTCTCACGGTCGATCACGCCCTTCGCCCGCACTTGCGCGTAGTCCCTCACGCGCCGCAGCAGTCGATTTGCAATCCTCGGTGTCCCCCGCGATCGCATCGCAATCTCTGCGGCCCCATCCCGTTCAATCGGCACCCCCAACACCTCCGCCGACCGCTCCACGACAAACCGCAGCTCATCGTCCGTATAAAACTCCAGCCGCAATAGAATCCCAAACCGCGACCGCAGGGGCGAGCTGAGCAATCCCGGCCGAGTCGTCGCAGCCACAAACGTAAACGGCCTGATTTCCATTACATGCGTGCGTGCCGCTGGACCTTGCCCAATGATGATGTCCAGCTTGTAATCCTCAAGCGCCGTATAAAGCTTCTCCTCAAGCACCGGCTGCAGTCGATGAATCTCATCGAGAAACAAAACCTGTTTCTCCTTTAGATTCGTTAGGATCGCCGTCAAATCCCCTTGAATCTGCAACGCAGGCCCACTCGTTTGTTGATACCCGACTTCCAGCTCATTCGCAATAATCGTCGCCAGCGTAGTCTTCCCCAATCCCGGCGGCCCAAACAACAACACATGGTCCAGAGCCTCGCCGCGCGACTTCGCCGCCTCCAGCGCAATCGCCAGCTGTTCCTTCGCCTTGGTCTGCCCAATAAATTCGCTCAGCTTGGCCGGCCTCAGCTTCAGTTCAAACGCCGCATCGTCGTCGACCCGCCCAGCCGAAACCAGCCGCTCCGCCTCAGCCGACTTCGCCGTCCGATTCAGATCGATATTCGATTTGTTCTTAAAAGAATCCACTCAGGGCGATACTAAGGCGAAACTACTCGCGAAGCAACAATGACGGCTACGGCCGCAACGAATACATCACTGACCCATGCGCCGGTAGCTCCACCGCCACCGCGTTCAGAGCACCCAGTTCCTTCCGCATCCACAGGTCTCGGACCTTATACTGCGCCCGATCAATAAACCCGTACTCTGCAAAAGTCTTATCCACATGCACTGGTACATCGCCAACGTTGAACAGCGCTAGATAACTTTTATCCCGATTCTCTGACACCGCCACCCACGCGATCACATCACCATCCTGCCCCAGCAGATGCCCGCCCAAAGAGTGCTGATCCACCTCAATCACCCCTGGGTCCGTCAGCATAGATTTCATCCCATCGTCCATCTGCGTCAGATTCCCCCCGATGAACAACGGCGACCGCGCCATGCTCCACAACGTAATCATCGTTCTCTGTTCATCCTGCGTAAGCCGTGAGGCCCGTGCACTCCCCCACCCCGGCGCGGGACGCAGCTGCCCAATCGGCAACATATCCGCATCCGGCCAGTTTCCCGGCCGCGCATACTTCGCCCAGCTTGCAATCACAGGAAACTGTCCCTTCACGCTTTGCGGCCAATCCTTCCCTTCAGCCTTGTCCCACGTATCCCATACATCGTCGGAGATCCGCCAGAGCTGCGCGTTCTTCCCCACCTCCACTACATTTTCAAGTGCCGTCGGCCCCGGCGACAGGCTCAGCACCATCGCCCTCCCTGACCTTTCAATCGCCTTATGAATCATCTTGATCTCCGCCTCCTTATAAGGATGCGAAGCAATGCAATCCACCTTGATGTAATCAACCCCCCAGCTCGCATACTGCTTCATCAACGTGTCATACCAGGCCTGCCCGGCGGCATTCGCCTTTACGCCAAAGTTATCCGGATTCCACGGACACTTATCCCCCGTATCAGCCGCCACGGCTGCGCGATAATGCGTCGTTCCGATTAGCATATTCGCCAGCACCGTCTGCTTTGGAATCCCGCGAATAATATGAATCCCAAACTTCAACCCGTTCTCACGCGCCGCATCGCTTAGCGGCTTGAAGCCCGCGCCGTTCTTTGAAGAAGGGAACCGGTTCACCGCCGGCTCATACTGCCCTCGCGCATTTACCGTGTATCGCAGCTTCTCCGGCATCGATGCAATCTCTGGATTCTCCAGATACCATCCCTCATCGATCACCACATACTGCCAGCCAAACTCCTTCAGTTGCGCCGCCATCACTGTCATATTGGCGCGAAACTGCTCTTCATTGATCCTCAGCCCAAACGAGTCCCAGCTGTTCCATCCCATCGGAGGCGTCGAAGCCTGCTTATCCTCCGCCGCAACGCGCAAAACGCCAAGCAGCAACATGCACGCTGCAACGCTCCCCCTCAATCCCATGCGAACCAACATACCAAAGTCACTCCATCAACGCGGCAGCAGCCCAACATGGATTCCAGGCCAAAGATTTCATCTACTTCAACAAGATGCCTCCACGGGCCAACGCGGCTATATCACCCCTCGCGAATCCGTTTAGACTAGTCGCACCCGAAAAGCCGTTAGGAGCTCGAACTTGACTCACATCCGCCTCGCTGCCTCCCTCTTCCTCCTATCCGCCAGCGCACTAGCCCAAACTATCCCGACTGCGGTCAAGGCCGCGGAAGCTTCCATCGACCCCGAAAAGATCCGTGCCCACGTTAAGTTCCTCGCCGACGATCTCCTCGAGGGACGCGGCCCTGGCCTTCGGGGCAGCGAGATCGCCGCCCAGTACATCGCCACTCAGTTCGCTCTCTACGGCCTTAAACCCGGCGGTGACAAAGGCACTTACCTCCAGCAGATCAACTTCGTCGGCATGAATGCCATCCCCGAAAAAACCACCATGTCGCTCGTCCCCAAACGCCCCGAAGGCCAGATGGCCATCACCCTCTACTCCTACGACCTCAAGTACGGCGACGACTACACCGTCTCCAACCGCACCCTCACACCTACCGTCGATATCGACGCCCCCATCGTCTTCGTCGGCTACGGCATCACCGCACCCGAGTTCAACTGGAACGACTACGCCAACATCGACGTCAAAGGCAAAGTCATCCTCTGCATTGTCGGCGACCCGCCCTCCACCGACCCCAATTTCTTCGGCGGCGACGCGCTCACCTACTACGGCCGCTGGACCTATAAATTCGAACAGGCAGCACGCATGGGAGCTGTCGGCGCACTCATCATCCACCGCACCGACCTCGCAAGCTACGGCTGGGACGTCGTGAAGAATTCAAACACCAGCGAAAAAACCTACCTCCGCAACAATAAAGACCCCCAGCTGGAAGCCGCCAGCTGGATCCAGCTCGACGTGGCCAAACAGATCTTCAAATCCTCCAACCTCGATGCCGACCACGAAATCGAAGCTGCCGGCAAACCCGGCTTCAAAGCCATCGAACTCCCCGTCCGCCTCCACGCCCACGTCGAAAGCGTAGTCCGCCCCTTCCAATCACCCAACGTTGTCGGCATTCTGCCGGGAGAGGCATGCGGCGGTCGTGATGCTAGGAACTGTAAGCCCGGTCTTGACCAAGCCGTCCTCTACACCGCTCACTTTGACCATCTCGGCTTCGTTCCCGGCAAGTCAGGCGACAACATCTACAACGGCGCCGCCGACAACGCCACAGGATGCGGAATGCTCCTCGAGCTGGCCCGAGCCTGGTCTCAACTCGCGCAATCAGGAACGAAACTTCCACACTCTGTCATCTTCTCCGCGGTTACGGCTGAAGAACAGGGCCTCCTCGGCAGCGAATATCTCGGCCAGCATCCACCCATCCCCGCCGGACAGATCGCCCTCGACATCAACTACGACATGATCCTCCCCATCGGCGTTCCGCTCGAAACCAACGTTAACGGAGCCCAGCGCACCACCTTCTTCCCAACCGTCGAAGCTACCGCGAAGCGCTTCAACCTCGCCATCGTCCCCGACCCCAAGCCCTCCGCCGGAAGCTACTACCGCTCCGACCACTTCTCCCTCTCCCGCGTCGGAATCCCCGCCTTCTCCATCGAGACCGGCAATCTCTACGAAGGCCACGACGCAGCCTGGGGCAAAAAACAACACGAAGACTTCACCGCCCACGACTATCACAACTTCTCCGACAACTACCTCGCCGACTGGGACTTCGCCGGCAACGCCAAACTCGATCGCTTTGGCATGGACCTCGGCTGGCAGGCCCTCACCGCCCCCACCACCCTCAACTGGCTCCCCAAAGACGAATTCGAACCCGCTCGCAAAGCCAGCCTCAACTCCAATTGAAGCCTGAACGATGCATATGCTTGGTCAAGATCGTTTCTGGACACAAGAATTGTTCTGGACAGGATCGTGGGTGCGCTTAAAGTTCCTTTCTCAACCGTCAACGAGAAAACCGCAACTCTCCGCAGAGATTTCGCAGAGACAAAAACACCGCGGACCCAAGTGATCTGCGCCGAGTGGCCAATGATTTACGACACCTGCGCAGCATCGAGCATCGGCTGAACGTTGCGAGACAACTCGCAGAAGCAAATCAGTTGGCGCTTGACTCCGTTTTAATCGATTGGCTGGAGATTCGGGAGTGGCTTCCATAAGCACCATCAACTCAACCAAAGACGAGTTCGAACCCGCCCACATGCTGGCCTCGCAACACTAGAGTCGTTGCCACGATTCGCAGCCTTAGGCAGTGTGGTCGCGGCAAATGTCGCGTGCCGTGAAACGTCCCCTCGCTCACCTGCGTAGACACTTTTTAACGCCCGGTAGGTCCTCGATGCTCTGGGTTTACGAATCTTTCTTCCCGTGGTGTGGATCGCCTTCATTCTCTATTGGCGAATCAAGGCCGCCCATACCAAAACTAGCCAGCGCCTCGAGCCCGCCGCTCCGCAAATCCTTCGGGCAGTCACTTTTCTGATCGTATTCGTCGCCCTCTCGACAACTTACATCCCGCTGCCTTGGCTCTACCGCCAACTCTGGCTATCTGCCCTTATGTCCTTTTGACCGGAGCTGTTGTTACCGTCGTCGGCCTTCTCTTCGCGGTCTGGGCGCGCCGCCACCTTGGAAGCAACTGGAGCCAAGCCGTAACCGTTAAGCAAGGCCACGAGCTGATTACCACCGGCCCTTACGCCCTGGTCCGTCACCCCATCTACACTGGCATTCTGACTGGATTTCTTGGCACCGCAATCGCGCTCTCCCAGGTGCGCGGGATCATCGGTTTGTCCTGATATTCCTCGTGTTATGGGCGAAGCTTCGCAAGGAGGAGGAATGGATGCGTTCCCAGTTCGGCGAGGCGTATGCGACCTACACTCATCAAACCGCTGCCCTGGTGCCTTTACCTCCTCTGATCACCACGTCGCGATCTCAGCCCCATCAAGCCTCACCGCAGAATAGGAAAGACTTCAGATGCATCATGACAGGAAAACCTGACCAGAAACCACTCGCCCAATTCTCAATTCAATCTCCGCACAACTGTTTGTTGCCAACATTCAGGCATCGTGTGATTTCTATACCGACAAGCTCGGCTTCGCGGTTGACTTCATATATGGCGATCCACCGTTTTATGCTCAGGTCAATCGCGATAATGCACGACTATCCTTGCGCCACATGGAAAAGCCCGTGTTCGCTGGCGATGTTCGAGAACGCGAACATCTGCTCTCCGCTTCGATCACCGTTGGAAGCGCAGACGAGATCAAACTGCTCTTCATGAGTTATAAAGCCCTCGGCTTATCCTTCCATCAGACCCTCAAGCAGGAGCCTTGGGGAGCCACCACCTTCATCGTTGAAGACCCCGATGGAAATCTGATCCTCTTCGCAGGACCGGTCGATTGAGACAATATTCCGCGGATTCGAAATGATTTGTGAATAAACTCAATAACAAGAATGATTTACAGTAAAACACAATATTCCTCTGTGTCTTCTGCCCCGGGAGAGAAAACGCGTTAGACTGACCTGCTGATTTTCTCTACTTTAGAGATAAGGTATTGCTATCAAAGGCCTTTGCAAAAATGAAACCTGTAAACGATTGAATCGGGAATACTTGCACCAAATTACGAGGAAGGGGTCTTCTCAGAGTTGATGGGCTTGCACAGGGAGCATTGCAGATTCGATCCCTGAATTTACCTCAGCTTGGGCAAATTCAGCAGCAACGCGAACACCGTTCATGATCGCCTTTTCATTCGACGACCCGTGTCCGATGATGCAAGCTCCACGAACACCCAGCAACACCGCACCGCCGTACTCGGAGTAATCGAGCCGCTTTTTGAACTCAGCAAAAGCCTTGCGCGAAAGCAATGCTCCAACCTGCGAGGTCACAGTCGACTTTAGAGATTGTCGTAGAGAAGCACTCAGCAATTGAGCCGTTCCTTCAATCGACTTCAGCGCCACGTTGCCGACAAATCCATCACAAACCGCCACATCGCTGTGCCCATTGAATAGATCGCGTCCCTCGACGTTGCCGGTGAAGTTGATATTAGTCAGCGCGCGGAGCAGGGGCAGCGTATCTCGCGTCAGCGAGTTACCCTTCGACTCCTCCTCGCCGATCGATAGCAACCCGACACGAGGGTTATGTATGCGAAGCACGTTCTTCGCATACATATGACCCATCACTGCAAACTGGACCAGGTTGTCCGGATCGCAATCCACGTTTGCACCTACATCGAGCAGCAGGGAAGGAACGCCTTTGATTGTAGGAAGAATCGTAGCCAGCGCCGGACGGTCGACACCCGACAACATGCCGAGTACCATCTTCGCCGTCGCCATCGCCGCGCCGGTATTGCCCGCCGTAAAGAACCCGGCAGCCCGCCCCTCCCGCACCATCTTCAGCCCAACCCGCATCGTGGAGTCGCGCTTGGATCGGACGGCCTGGGCAGCCTTGTCGTCCATTGTGATCCACTCGGTCGCCGGCACAATGAACACTGGCAACCGGTGTCCGCGCAGCGCCTGCCGCAGGATCGGACGCAGTTTGTCCTCGGGCCCGATGAGGTGAACCCGAACGTCATACTGGCGCGCAGCAAGGACAGCCCCGCGAACCTCCGGCTCGGGGGACTTGTCGGAACCCATCGCGTCTACAACGATGTCAGTTGGCATCAGCAGGCATGAGTAAGGGTTGGATTGGAAGTACTAGCTTGCTTCTTTGTTCACAATAACATCACGGCCCTTGTAAGTCCCGCATTTGCGGCACGCACGATGGGGCAGCTTGCGCTCGTGGCAGTTCGGGCACTCGGAGAGGCCGGTTGGGGTGAGGAAGTCGTGGCTGCGGCGCTTGGCAGTCCGTTGTTTCGAGTGGCGCCGTTTTGGATTAGGCATTGCAGTATCCCTTTCGATCGGCCGCGGCGGTTGCGCAAAAATTCACGCGGTCGACGAGGCAAAAACTTGATTTCAGTGCTTCAACTCGAGCTTGTTCGCCAGATCCGCAAGCGCATTCCATCGCGGATCGGCGGGAGCCTCATCGCAGGAGCATTTCGCTTGATTCAGGTTCTGACCACAGCGCGGGCAAAGCCCCTTGCAGTCCACCGAACAGAGAGTGCGACTCGGCAGGGAAAGCAACACCTGCTCACGCACCACATCCTCCAGCAAAAGACCGCTCTCTTCATAATAACCGATTTCGGTCTCATCTGCTGTGATCGCGCGCTCTCCGAGGTCCGCATCGGCACTCTCGGGTCGGAAAATAAGATCAAAATCGCCCACCAGCGGAACAGCAACGGGATCGACGCATCGGGCGCAGAGAATCTCGAAATCGGCACTGTAATGCGCTCGCAGGCGGATGTCGTTGACATGAGAGCTCGAACTCCGATGCTCAATCAGCAGATCAGCCACTCCGTTGACCGGCAAAGGGCTCACCTGACGGATGTCCGAAGAATAGTCCAGCATACCCGGAGCAATGATTTCATTGAACTCCAGCGGCTCATCTACAAGTTGAAGGGGCGTAATCAGCACAAATTAACGTTAGCAGGTTCCCGCCACAGTTCAAGTCACCTTTGATAACAGGCAGGTTCCGCACCCTGGGCCGACACCGTGCCGTGGATGCTATAAACGCACTGAGCAACCCAATCTTGGATTGTGATCAGGAAAAGGACATGTATCGAACTTTCTTCGCAGCACTTGTGCTTCTTCTCCCCAGTCTTGCTCTGGCGCAACCGGCATCCACAAGTACAGGGGTGATTGCTACGTCTGAGGTCGAGCTGGCCTACGAGACCTACGGGGCGCCTAGTTCTGCAACGCCGGTCATCGTCGCCAACGGGGGACCCGGACTCTCGCATATCTACATGCTGCAAAACGATGTCTGGCTGCGCCTCTCACGCAACCGTCAAATCGTCTTCTACGATCAGCGAGGCACCGGCAAGTCAAAACAGGTCAAACCAGATGCCGCATGGGGGATGGATGCCCAGGTCGCCGACATGGAGGCAGTTCGTGCCAAATTTGGTTTCCAGAAGTTCAACCTCGTAGGCGACTCTTATGGCGGTCTTCTCGCAATGGCCTACGCAGCCGCACATCCCGAGCACATCGAAAAACTGATTCTTAGTGACTCCGCTGCTCCGGCATGGAAGGACATCATACGCGTTCTCCCGGACGTCTTTCCTGACGTGCTCGAACAGATCGCTGTCCGCGAAAGAAAAACATCCCCTGGAACCGACCCGGGGGATCAGCGCATTCGCGATCACTTCCTGATGCTCTTTTATAGCGAGGCAAATCGGGATGCTTATCTCGCTGGAGTCAAGGATCTTGGTTCTACTCAACAGACCGGTGCGGCTGTGCAACGAGCCACTCGCGACCTGGATCTCACTCCTGAGCTACCCAAGTTTAAGTTTCCAACCTTGGTCATTACAGGCCGGTACGATATGAACGTTACACCTCTAACTGCCTGGAATATCTACAAGGCCATTCCCGGAGCAACATTCGTCGTCTTTGAAAAGAGCGGGCACCTTCCTTCGTACGAAGAACCCGACAAATATGTGCAGGTAGTTGATGCATTCTGGCAGCAACACTGAGATTGCACAAAAATCGAGCAAAAAATAGTTCGCATCTTACATGTCGGTGTCGAACGTCCAATCATTCTATGAGCCAGAAGTGGAAGGCAGCGGACATTCCGTCGTTAGCAAGTAAGCGGATCCTCATCACCGGCGCGAACAGCGGTATCGGGTATCACGCAGCACTGAAGCTGGCCCGTAAAGGCGCGCAGCTCATTATGGCCTGCCGCGATCGAAAACGCGGAGAGGCAGCCATCGCCCGCCTCGACGCCGACTCTCCCAGTGCGCACAACACGGAACTGGCGATTTTGGATCTCGCCTCCCTCGCATCAGTGCGTAGCTTCGCAGAAGAGGAGTTGGCGAAGCACCGACCGCTGCACATCCTCATCAATAATGCCGGCGTCATGGCACCGCCCAAACGTCTCGAGACTGCCGACGGCTTCGAGTTGCAGTTCGGCACTAACGTCCTCGGCCACTTCGCCCTCACCGCACTGCTATTGCCCGCCCTCGAACAGGCCGCCGCTGAGTCTCATAATAGACCCCGTGTTGTCACAATAGCCTCCATCGCCCACAAACGAGGTCAACTCAACTTCGATGATCTCCAATCCAGGCGCAGCTATAGCCCGTGGAAGTCCTACCAGCAGTCCAAGCTCGCTGACCTGATGTTCGCCCTTGAACTGAGCCGTCGACTGCGAGCTGCTAATTCTCGCATCATGTCCTTGGCCGTCCACCCTGGAGTTGCCAGCACCAACCTATTTCAGACCGGCGACTATTCCTCCTTTGAGAGGGGCATTCGCAACGTTATGGCCCACGTCATCGGCATCGTGCTGAACACCGACTCGGAAGGGGCTCTTCCCACTCTCTATGCTGCAACTTCCCCCGATGCTGAGGACGGAGGCTACTACGGTCCCCAGGGTTTTCAGGAGATGCGTGGTGAAGAAGTAGGGCGGGCACAGATCGCTCCACAGGCACTCGATACCAGAGCCGCCGCCCACCTATGGCAGGTATGCGAGACCTTGACAGGCATAAAGCTCCTTTAGCTGTTTCAAAAATTGGGCCGTACTAAATTTTCGGGAGATTGTGATGAATGCAGCTGTTGTCCATTCCTTTGACGCGCCGCCGAATTACGCCACGTTCACAGACCCAGTCGCGAACGAAGGAGAAAAGCTTGTAACTGTAATTGCTGCCGGGCTCCATCCGATCGTCAAGAGTCTTGCCAGAGGTACGCACTACGGCAGTTCCGGCGAACTACCCTTCGTGGCTGGCATCGATGGAGTCGGGAAGTTGGAGGACGGAACGCGCGTTTTCTTTGGTACCGCGCGGACTCCCTTTGGTACATTCAGCGAACTCGCTCTCGCACCAGATTGGATGCGTCTCCCTTTGCCCGACGGAATCGATGATGTAACAGCGGCTGGAATCGTGAATCCAGCAATGTCATCCTGGGCCGCGCTGACAGCGCGAGCGAAATTTGTGGCCGGAGAAAGCGTATTGATTCTCGGCGCCACCGGAGTTGCAGGCAGGCTCGCGATCCAGATAGCAAAACGACTGGGTGCGCGTCGCGTCGTTGCGGCGGGCCGTCATCCGAAAGCTCTGGAGAAGCTTTCCGCACTTGGTGCTGATCAAGTTATCCATCTCGATCAAGATCGCACGACTCTCGTCTCCGCCTTTCGGCGCGAGTTGGCCGAAGCAGGTATAGATGTCGTGCTCGACTACGTCTGGGGACAACCGGCCGAGTGTATGCTTGATGCCATTTCGCAAAAAGGACTGCAAAAGGCTTCCCCCCGTCTTCGTTTTATTCAAATCGGCGAGAGTGCCGGCAAGACGATCTCTCTCGCTGCGTCCACACTGCGTAGTTCAGGCGTTGAACTTTTAGGAAGCGGTTTTGGAAGTGCCTCTCTCGATCAGATCCGCCAATCCGTCTCAGAGTTTTTTCAAGCCGCGGCAACGAAACCATTTCAATTCGAGACTAAACCCAGCCCGTTACGAGAAGTTGAAGCGATATGGAACGAATCTGAAGAAGGGACGCGGATCGTCTTTCAGCCGTGATCAGCCAGCCGTTTGCGGAAATGGCTTAACTCGCTCCGTTGGTTGTGATTTCGATCGGTTCGAAAGTTCCTTCAATGTTTCCTTACTCAAAGGCTTCTCGTGAAGCAGGAGTTCCGTTGCGCGAACGCGAGGATTCGAATGGAACCAATAATGAACGATGTTGTCTTTAAGCAGGTTGGCGAGCGCAAGAAGGCACATACCTTGATGATGCGCCATCCATGATCGCACTAACGTGGGTTGATTGCTTTGGGTGTAGTCAGCAGCCTCGTAGAAGCCGTAGTTCCCAACCCAGTTCATCGCAGCCATACGCCGCAGATTGGCGACCGCCTCCTTGCGGGAGACGGAAAGCGCAAGGAAAGTTGAATAAGGTGAGATAACCGGACCGTCCTCCGCTCCATATTTTAAGGCTAAAGCAGGGATCCCCCAGGCCTGATAGCCGTATCTTCCCTGAGGATCCAACTTCGCGAAGCCTGATTCCGAAATCCCCCAGGGAATATTACGTACATGCTCGCGCTGAACCCGTACGGCAGATTCGAGCGATCGAGCGATCAGGGTATTCGGGAAGCTACGCATCCACAAAGTTGGCATCATGTACTCGAACATTGTTCCGGTCCAGGAAACAAGAACAGGAAGATCACGAACGAGAACGTGAGAGCGATCGAGCCTGAACCAGGATTGTTGAGGAATGTCACCCTTGGCAACGGCAATGAACGATGCGATGCGAGCTTCGGAGGCGAGTAAGTCATAACACGCTGAATGCAGTTCACCCGTAGCTCCATCGATACCGATGGAGAGTAATTGGCGCGCTTCAACGAAGAAATTCCCGAAGTGCATATCGTCAGCATGACGCCCGGCTTCCGTTGCGATCGCAGAGATATCCGACTGCAGTTGCGCAAGGCGAACTACTGCGTCGGAGAGGAGCGAGCCTAAGGACTCGGTCGAGGCTGCTAATGGCGAGTCGACCGGAACGGAAGGAAAGGCTTTAGCGATTCTCGACTGCAATTCTGTTGCGTAGTCAACCGCCTGCTTCAATGTGGGGATATATCGGTCTTTCGCATCGCCGAGTTCCTGCAATGCAAAGAGGGCTTCAAATTGGGGAAGAAACCACGGCGCATAGTTTTGCACAAAGACAGATAAAGCGATGCGTCTGCGAGAGAGCTCGTGTACAAGCCAGTCGCCGCGACCAGTGCCTACCAAATCATCCTGAATGGGAATGGCAAGATCTGGTGCGGCGGTGTGGAGAAGGAGAGAACGGATTTGAGACCGTATTAATGAAATCTCCGAGTCTTCCTGCGGTACCCCAGGCTCGCGCGACGTCTTATCTGACTCCAGCCTGGAGTTCGGCTGTATTTGCTCCAAGGCAGAAAACATGCCGCTATCTAATAGCGGACGATTGAGGAGATCGATTGCACCAGAATGAAGTGTGTAGAGAGAGGCGATGAGATTTCCGCTGTCGACCGTGGAGATTGTTAGTGGGGCGATTGGTTGCAAGGATTCGATGTCATACCAATTGTAGATATGACCATGTTGTTTCTCGAGACTGTCGTAGGTTGAGAGCGTTCCTAGTGTGGCCTCGGCGAATTCCGGAAGCGTTAGGAACCCAAATTCATACGCAACCTGTCGCGCGTTGATAAGCATGCCAAGATTTGTCGGCGAAAGCTTCCGTACCTGGAATAACTGATTTTCTTCGACGTTATCTGGTATGAGCCAATGGTTTTCCTTGCCACCAAAATCGTGGAAGTATCTCCACAACTGGAATGCCTGTTGTTGGAGAAAGAGTTTGTCTGCAGAAGTCAGCGGACCCTCAAGATGGCTCGGGGATGTGTTGAGCCAGTTCGCGACTAAAGGTGCTATGGCCCACAGTAGCAAAATTGGGCTAGCCGCAATCAGGGATTGGACCTGAATGAATGCGAGTGCTAAAGCAATAAAAAGCGCCGTGATAGGGGAGAGATATAGATAGACGTCTACCGACGTTCGGGAGCCGCCCAACTCAACCTGAGCAGCCGTCTCCCATTCAAGAAGATGCTTTCCTGACACCAATTTGCGGCTTAGCGAACGAATGATCGCATCGAGCGAAAGAAACATATGATGGGGCAGGAAGGTCAGGTTGAGGATGGCGAATCCGAAGGATGATACGAAGGCCGAAAAGCCCTCTCGGACGCCAACGGGACTAAGTTTAAACAACGCACGCCCGAGATTGAATGCCAGTTGGACCAGGACGGGAAGAAACAAAAGGAGAAGACCTGCAACTGTCCAATAAAGGGCTCCTCCGGGCAGGACAAACCATCCAAGAACAAAGAGAAGGAACGTGACTGGTTCGACAAGACTACGGCGTAAATTATCCAGAATCTTCCATCGCGAGATTGTATTTATTGGATTGGAGACGAATTTACCTGACTCGTCGGGCACGTGGCCGAAGAGCCATTGTGCAATCTGCCAATCCCCGCGGACCCAGCGATGTTTTCGACGAGTATGAGCGGAATAGCGGGTGGGGTAATCGTCGATAATCTCTATGTCGGTGACAAGTCCGGCGCGGGCATAGGAACCCTCGATCAGATCGTGAGAGAGCAGGGCATTTCGAGGAAAACGTCGATCCAACACTTCATGCAGAATGCTGACCTCATAGATACCCTTGCCAGCAAAACTTCCTTCTTCGAAAAGATCCTGATAGACGTCGGAGACAGCACGAGTGTAGATATCAAACCCGGTCTCGCCTGAATAGAGAGCTGCGAGACGAGATCGCGACGCGGAAGCGACGCTGACGCCTACCCGGGGTTGCAGGATGCCGTAGCCTTGGGTCACTATGCGGAGCTTTGGATCGATGACAGCTTGATTGAGCGGATGCGCCATCGTGCCAATCATCCGTGCCGCGGTTCCACGCGGGAGTTGAGTGTCGGAATCCAAGGTGATGATGTATCTGATATGCTCCAGAATTTGCAGAGGACCTGCTTTAAGCGGGAAACTGTCGTATTTGCCTAGCAAATACTTGTTGAGGTCCAATAGTTTTCCTCGTTTACGTTCCCATCCCATCCAGACTCCCTGACGGGAATTGAAGATGCGATGGCGATGCAGAAGAAAAAAACAGCCGCCTTTTTCATGTCTATATTTGGCGTTCAACTCGTCGACGCATTGTGCAGCAAGAGTCGCTAGAAGGTTGGAATCCTCATCAAGTGGTCGCGCGCTCACGTCGGGCAAATCCGTCAGTAAACCATAGTGAATGTTTGGATCCTGGTTCGAGAGATATCGAGCCTCAAGTTGATCAAATAGATCGCGAACCTGGGCCTCATTGAGCAACAGTGTTGGAACGACAACAAATGTGGCCGAATCGCGAGGCACTCCCTTAGAAAAATCGATCTTCGGCAGCGAGTGAGCTTTCATCAATGCAGTGACCGTATTGTTTACCAGATCAACCGCGCCTTGAGAGGCGGGAAGTAAGGCAAATAGAAGTGCACCAATCACTGGCCAAAAGGAGTGATGAGGAACGAGTGGAGCAATGATAGCGACGATGAGCAAACACGATATCGTAAAGATTCCGAGTATGTAGAAATCGTCTTTCCAGTGGCGAAGGAAATTTCGCACCCGCTCCATTGGTGGAGCATGGTATCCGATATGGTTGCTGAGTGAAGGGAGACCTTCCGCAAATAAGAAATAGCCAACATGCTTCGTCCTCAAGGAATAACGTGGATCGACGTGTGAGGTCTGAGCGGCTTTTCGGGCGAGTTCGAGAGCGCATTGGGCAGTCTCGACCTCGCTGGCGTCGGCATACCGGGCCAACTCCGCAACTTGAATGTGGTAAGCATGCCGTGTCTCGTCCTCCATCTCTGCGAAAACGCCAGCGGGATCTTGTCGGAGAATGCGATCAAAGGCGATCAGCGGTTCGAGAACCGAACGCCAATCGAACTGGCTCAACCTTCGCATGCTATGGAGTATGGAGGAGAAGGGAGACTGTTCAATTGGTGGTAACTCGCCTGCTGCAAGTGCTTCTTCAGCACGGTCCAATATGTACTCGAGTTGAGCTAATTTCAAAGCCTGCGGTAAAACCATAATTTCCGCAAGCAGCAGTGCATCGCGAGCTTGTGCTTTTTGGACGTAGATATCCAAAGATTCCGGTGACCAGATCCCCCTGGCCGCAGACAGATATCCCTCGGCAAGATTAACAATTCGGGGTAGTTCATTTTGGTTTTCCATACATACATGGGGAAGGGAAGCGAACGCAGCGGTTGTCTGATCCCCCGTAACAAGAGGCGACTCCAACATGCGTGTGCTTTCAAGCAATTCAAGCTGTGGTGTAAGTTGGTGAGGCGAAACTGATTTGCGGCAAGCTTTCAGAATTTCTGCGAGCCTCGTTTTCAACTGGGTAATTCGCTCCGACAATCCGTTCTCGGTAGCCGATACCATCTCCCACTGCTTACTTAGCGCTTCGGCACTTTTCCGCAAGTCCTCCTCTGACACCGCTGGCTTCTCGAGAAGTCCCTTAGTCAGGGATTCTAACGTCGGAGCGGTCGGTGGAAGAACGTGCTCTGAAGCGGGTGGGTTTTCAGAAAAGAGAGCCATGATACCTTTCTCAATTTCGTGCGGACTGCAGCTCAATCCGAAGGGTCAGGATCTATATCGTGAGATGCGGGCAGCGTTCTACCTGTAGCTTGCCGCTTGCATCTCAAACATGCTGGCGTATAGCCCATTTTGGGCCATCAATTCCTGATGAGTGCCTTCTTCGATTAATCGGCCGCCTGAGAGCACAACAATTCGATCCGCCATGCGCACCGTTGAGAATCGATGAGAGATCAAAAGTGCCATTTTGCCAGAGGTCAATTCTGCAAAACGTTCGAATACCTCAAGTTCACTTCGTGCGTCGAGGGCCGCGGTCGGTTCATCCAGAATAAGAAGCTGTGCGTCGCGAAGATAGGCGCGAGCGAGAGCCATCTTTTGCCATTCGCCGCCAGACAACTCGACGCCGCCTTCAAAACGTCGTCCGAGCATCTGGTTGTAACCGCCCGCGAGTTTGCTCACTACTGTGTCTGCGAGGCTTTTATGTGCCGCGACCTCGATATCTCCCTGCGGGTTTGGCTGACCAACTCGCCCTACCGCTATATTTTCTCTCGCCGTCATCTCAAAGCGCATGAAGTCCTGAAAGATTACGCCGATGTGTCGATGGAGATCTTCGATTGAATATTCTCGCAAATCGATTCCATCTAGCAGAACTTGCCCCTCAGTCGGGTCGTAGAGCCGCGTGATCAACTTGACCACAGTCGTTTTGCCTTGACCGTTTTCTCCGATGAGGGCAATTCTTTCTCCAGGTGAAAGGGTGAGATTAAAGTTTTCCAAAACCGCTCTTTCGGTACCCGGATAGGCGAAGGATACATTGCGAAATTCAAAGCCATATCGGATCTTCGCAGGTGCGGGAAGAGCCTCCGGTTTGGATTGCACGGTCGGTTGCATTTCGAAGAATGCGATCAAGTCGGTAAGGAAGAGGGCCTGATCCGCAATGCCGGAGGTGGTGGAGAACACTTGTTGCAAATTGGAACTGGCCTGTTGGATGGCTGCAGTCAGGAAGGTGAACTGACCTATATCGTAGGCCCCCCTCAGGGTTGTCCAAATAACGTATACGTAAGCTCCGTAGTATCCCAAAGTACCGATTACACCCAACATCCCGCCAACGACTAGCTTCGACCGAGAGAGCGCCACATCTTCGCGGTAAATTTGGTTTGCTAGTGCCTCGAATCGATCGGTAAAGAATTTATTAAGTCCGAAGAGCTTCACTTCCTTCGCACCTTCGCGACTTCCAGCCACTTGCCGCAAATAATCCATCTGACGTTTGGCGGGGGTCTGTCGGAAGTTTTTTGCGTACCCCAAGAAGGCATAGTGAGTCTCGCCGATGAATGAAGGTAAAACCCCGGAAGCAAGTAAAAGCACAAGCCATGGAGAAGCCCACGCAAGTGCCGCAGAGAATACCAGGGTGGTGATGACCTGTTGGATTAATCGACCCATCTGCTGAATCATTGCCAGACGATCAGTTGCCTGCACCCGAGCACGTTCAAGCCTGTCGTAGAAGACGGGATCCTCATATGTGGTCAGATCGAGGCGTGCTGCTTGTTCCATCACGCGTATGCTTACGTACTGCGTGTAGCGATTCGCAAGGAGTGAATCCGAGTAGTCGATAGCTCGAGTAATCAATCCTGCAATTACATTAAGAACGACCTCAGTAGCCACTAAGAGCCAGAAGTTAGACGGCAGGGATGTTCCGCGCAAAACCCCCGCAATGTCGTTGATGATGTATTGAGCCACCTTTGCAATAGCAAAGGGAAGAATCGCTAGGACAATGCGCAGTCCGACTCCCCACGACACAACAGCCCGTCCCGATTCCCAGAGAATATAGAGGACTGGAGGCATATTACGCAGAGCGCGGAGGCGGTCACGCCATGGGCTTGCAGCATTTACAAGGTCTTTCAAATCACTCCTCAGACGGGCC
>Ga0206958_1030_pt1 | contig 42871 bp, 33 predicted proteins | sample Alteio_BWOrgHeat_33_FD_152968 | JGI IMG/M metagenome (GOLD analysis project Ga0206958, IMG submission 152968) | Enriched cells from forest soil in Barre Woods Harvard Forest LTER site, Petersham, Massachusetts, United States -... | ecosystem: Environmental > Terrestrial > Soil > Temperate forest >... | reverse complement strand
AATTTTCATCCAAGCCGTCATTCTGAACTAGAGCAAAGCAAACGGAATCATCCCCCCTCATTTCGCTCGGAGCACCACGAATGCCGCAGGAGCGAAAACAAAACCGCCAGGCCCAACTATGATGTTGAATAAGCCATGCCCACACAAAAACTCTTCACCGACGCCGAAATCTCTGCCAACCCACGCATCCAGGCCGTCTTCGACGACATTCGGGCAACACGAAAATCCGACTTTATTAACAATTTCTGGCGAGCCCTCGCCAACCAGCCTGAACTCCTCGAGCGTACCTGGGCCAGCATCAAGCAGGTCATGATTGCTCCCGGAGCACTTGACCCCCTTACCAAAGAGCTCATCTACATCGCCGTCTCTGTCACCAATAGTTGCAGCTACTGCATCCACTCCCACACCGCCGCAGCCCGTGCCAAAGGCATGACAGACCAGCAACACGCCGAACTCCTGGCTGTCATCGGGATGGCCTCCGAAACCAACGCTCTCGCCTCAGCCCTGCAAATCCCGATCGACCCCGAGTTCAATGTCGGCTGATCAAGCAGGCTTTGCAATCTCCGTTTTCCTCTGATCGACAACGATCGTCTCTGCCAATCGGTCCTGCGCGCATTCGATTCGGATCCCAGAAAAAATGCGCAAAACCCAACCCGCCCTCAAGAACGGCGCACCATATCCCAGCGCCCGCTCAAGCGACTGCCACAATCCCATTCGCTCAACATCACCCTCGTCCGCGCAACCCACTTTCCTAGCGTCTGGCCGTTGCCCAGGTAGTTTGCCACCCCGAAACAGCACCATCACCAGCAGATTGCCCGCTTCATGAAAATCCCACTTCAAATAGATTGCGATCTCATGAAGAACCTAACGCCGCCAAGCAAACTCCAGCGGCGCCCAAATGACCACTGCCAGAATCACGTCGATGCTGTAGTCCAATACGCGCTGCCAGAAAGTCGCCAGTGGCAGACCATGCAACGCAGCCACACCTGCTGTCCGATGCGCATGATATCGTCGCCTTGACGCTTCATTTTTCTCACTCATGAAAAACAACATGGCGTCACGGCCCAGGATCCCCACAATTCTCTATGCCATGTGTGCGCCCCACTCAACCGTTCGAAAATCTCTCTCCGAACGGCGAGTGGAGCGCTCCTCGTATGGCACTACTTCGCCGGCAGCGCCTTCGCCTTCATATTAGCCAGATCGCCAGTCTCCGGCAGCTTCTCGAATCCAGCTGCAGCCAGATGACTGGGCCCGCTAATCGGTATTGGCTTGAAGATGATGGCGGGTTTGATCAACGTCACTGTCTGGAAGTCCTGAGCGTAGACTACCGGATAGCTATACCCATTCGTCGTTCGAGTCCACGCCGTGATCTCAAATAGATAGGCACACGTGTACGGTGGAACCCAGACAGCAGGAGAGACAGGCCGCGTATCGCTCGTAACGCCTTGCCAGATATGCGATGGACTCGCGTGCGCCGGATAACTATCGCTGTAGATCGACGAAGTCACTCCCGCTCCATACGACGTCGTCAAAGCGAGACTGTAGAGATCGCCCTCCGAGTCATACGCTTCATACTGCAACTGCACCCCATCGGTAATGGAAGCCAGAGTGACAATTGCACACGGCGATACTGGAGTTCCCGCATGCAACACGTTGAGCAGCTTCACAATCGGCGGCTGGTTATCTAGCTTAAGTGTCAACACCTGGACGGTCACGGGCATCGCTACATTGGCAGCATTAAAGAAGTTGATCTCAAACTGATGCACACCATCCGGCTCCGCAGACGTAGTCCACTGGAACAGGAGGTTCTGAATCGTATACGGAAGCGCCGGATTTACAAACGTATAAAATCCGCTCGGATCCGGACCAAAAGACTGCCAGACATCAATCGTCCCGACAATCTCGAAGTTTGCCCACGCCTGGAGAATCGGACTGAAGGTAGCAGCATTCGCCGCAGCTACCGTCGCGCCGTAGCGATGAAGCACCTTGTACTTTCTTGCGCCCGCTGCCCACAACGAAGTCAGTGTAGCCACATTGCCAATCAGATTCAGCGTGCCGCAAAACGCCGCTGCCGTGGGATTCAAATAGTAAGGTGGCGTAATCGTGCAGTAGCCATCTGCAGCAATATCACCCGTACCGATCAGCCCAACCGCGGCGATCACCGGCCCAAGGCTTCCAGGGGGAACGACAATCGCAGGCATCGTTGAAAGAACAATCGAGTGTAGGTCCGCAAAATTCCCCAGCGGATTCGGAGGTGTCTCGCCAACAAACCCTCCCAGCGTCCCAATCCTCAATCCAAAATTCACTACCGGAGCAGGACTCAAGGGGTCGATAGTAATGCCCAAATCAGTGAGGTCGAACGAGAGCTGCCACTGTCGATGATTCGTAGCAGACAGCATCGACGGCCCAAACCCACTCAGCAGCTTCGATGGAATCACCTGTGTCGGCGACACCGGTGTATCCGTATTCGGACCAAGCATGTAGAACATGTACAAACGGTTTTGGTTGGTCGGCAGAATCGAGAACAACTTGTCACGATAAGCATCGATAACGCCGTTATTGTTGATGTCCACCACAAACCAGAAATAATCGTTCGTGTTGGCCACGCCGGTCTCGGCCGTAATATCGAGACCGACATACAAATGAGTCGCGTCGTTTTGCGCCAGTAGTGTTCCGTTAGGAACCGCCATTTGCACTGCGCCCGACCAATCGCTCGCCGGCAAAAGGCCAGTCAGTGGCGGCGGAGAGGAGAGCGTCCAAGTGCTTCGTATCGTTGTCATTTGAATCCTCCAATGCTGCAGACCGTGATGAAGATGCAGACGAAGGCGCGCGAACGCCAAGCCGCTCGATCGTTTTGTGAAAGCCATCAGGAACTAGGGACAGAAGGGAGTCAGTTCGTAAGCTCCGACAGGCATGCCATGGGAAGGTGCGTGGGCCCGGAGTTCTCCAATTTTGCTCCCATACGCCTCAAATGGCAAATGCCCTCCTCTATCTGAGTCAGTCAGAAGCCATTCCACCTATCATCAAAGAAATGCCCAGTCCCTACATCGGCCGCCTCGCTCCAAGCCCCACCGGCCTTCTCCATCTCGGGCATGCCGCCACGTTCTGGCAAGCCTTCACCCGCGCTCGCGAACACAACGGCACCCTGCTCCTCCGCAACGAAGACCTGGACCCCCACCGCTCCAAACCCGAATACGTCGACGCGATGCTCGAAGACCTCGCCTGGTTAGGCATCACGTGGCAGCCACCCATGCTCTCGCAATCCGAACGAATCTCAATCTACCGCGAAGCCTTGGAACACCTCCTTAGGCAAGGCCTCGCGTATCCCTGCACCTGCAGCCGCAAAGACCTCACTCGCGTGACCCAAGCCCCTCACGACGATGACGACGAACCCATTTACAACAACCACTGTCGTCCCTCAAGAACCGAAAGACCAACTTTCGCGGCGGACACAAACTACCGTTTCCGAGTCCCCGACAACGAAACCATTACCTTCGTCGATCGGAACCTCGGCCCACAATCCTTCTCCGCTGGGCCAGCCATAGGCCGCTCTCCTGAAAACGCCTTCGGCGACTTCCTTATCTGGCGCAAAGACAACCTTTCCAGCTATCAGTTGGCGTGCGTTATCGACGACGCCGACACCAAAATCACCGAGGTAGTTCGCGGCAGCGACCTCCTCAAATCTACCGCCCGCCAGATTCTCCTCCAACGCGCCCTGTTGCTGCCTACTCCCGACTACTTCCATACCCAACTCCTCACCGATCAACACGGTACTCGCCTCGCCAAGCGTCACGACTCACTCGCCATCCGCGCCCTGCGCGGACATAACCTCTCTCCTGAAGAAGTCCTGCAGATGACAACTGTCACCTCCGATTCCTGACGCCCAACACTACTGTCGCCGCCAAAAGCAGCCCATGATCTCTCTTGTAATCAGAGAAAGGGAAAGATCATGCCACTAAGCGCATTCGCCTACGAGACAGAATCAACCATCCCAGAGCTGCCCGCATCGCAGCAATCCATCGCGACCCTCTCTAACGTCACTAAGGGCTACGGCGCCACTCGCGCCCTCGATGGCCTGTCGCTTGCCCTTCGCCCCGGAGAGATCGTCGCCCTTCTTGGCCCCAATGGCGCAGGCAAATCCACCGCCATCAAAATCCTCCTCGGTCTTATCGCTCCTGCCTCCGGCATCGTGCGAGTCTTCGGCAACAACCCACGCGACGCCGCCACCCGCTCACGCGTAGGAGTCATGCTGCAATCCACTCGCATCAGCGAAATGCTCCGGGTTCGTGAGCATATCGACCTCTTCCGCAGCTACTATCCCTGCCCACTCCCCGTCGCCGACATCCTCAGCATCGCCCAGCTCCAGGGCATCGAAGACCGACTCTTCGGCCAGCTCAGTGGCGGCCAGCGCCAGCGTGTCCTCTTCGCACTCGCCATCTGCGGCAACCCGGACCTCATTTTCCTGGACGAGCCTACCGTCGGCCTCGACATCGAATCACGTCGCGCACTCTGGCAACAGATTCGCACCCTCTCCGCGCACGGCAAAACCATCCTACTCACCTCTCACTACCTCGAAGAGGCTGACGCCCTCGCACACCGCATCATCGTGATTAACAAAGGACGCGTCATCAACGAGGGCACACCAGCCGAAATCAAGCGCATCGGAGGAGCCCGCACCATCCGCTGCCACACTCGCCTCACCGCTGATTTCCTCCGCGCACTCCCGACAGTAACCAGCGTCGAAATTAACGAAAGACGCACCATCGTCACAGCTGCCGATGTAGAAACCGTACTCCGCGAGATGTTCCTTTGCGACGAAACCCTCAGCAACCTGGAAGTTGCCAGCCCTGCCCTCGAAGACGCCTTCCTCGCTCTCACACAGACCTCGTAAAAGAAAACTTCCGACGTAAAAATCGAACCGCAATCAAGGAGAAATTATGGCAACCCCAGCTCTTACGCCTTCGCTGTTACGTACCGCGCCCATCTTTCCCATCTTTGGCAAAGAAACAAAATACGAATTCCTCAAACTCCTACGCACCCGCTCATTCTCGCTCGCCATCATTGGCTTCCCAGTCATGTTCTATGTTCTCTTCGGCATTGCCAATCGCAACGCCTACTCCGGAAACATCCACATCGCCAAATACATGCTCGGCAGCTACGCCTGCTTCGGTCTCATCGGCGCTGCTCTCTTCGGCATTGGAGTAGGCCTTGCCGGAGAACTGGCCGCAGGCTGGCTCGAGCTCAAACGCGCCAGCCCCATGCCCGCCCCCGCTTATCTCTTCGCCAAATGCACCTCTGCCGTTGCTTTTGGTCTCATCATCGTCAGCATTCTCACCATCCTCGGCACACTCTTCGGTGGAGTCTCCCTCTCTTCCATCGAACTCATCAAGATGCTCGGCATAACCATCGTCGGCTCCATCACCTTCGCCAGCATGGGCCTCCTTCTCGCCCTGATCGTCCCCGCCAACGCCGCGACTGGTATCGTCAATCTCATCTATCTGCCCATGTCCTTCCTCAGCGGCTTATGGATGCCCATTCGATTCATGCCTCACTGGCTGCAAAGCATCGCCCCGATCCTGCCCACCTATCACCTTTCCCAACTTATGCTTCACATCTTCGGTTACGGAGACACCATCTCCCTCGCTGCACACTGGAATGCATTGATCGGCTTCATCCTCCTGATGCTCGGCCTCAGCTGGCTCATCTTCCACCGCAAAGAACAGAAAGCCTGACGCGATACACTTCTCACAAATCACGAACACTAAACGAAACCTCCAAATGGAGGTAATTATGACCGACAAGACCAACAACACGATGGAAAGCCCGGACATCGGCTCCCAGACCAACACTGGTTATATTTGGCTCGCCTACTCGGTCTTCTTCCTCATTGACCCGGTTCTCAGCCACAGTCGCCGCCTCTGGGTTCAGTCCGGCATCATCTACGCCGTGTTTCTTGTCATCTACGTCAGCTACATGAAGGCGCGAACTCTCCGCCAGCGCCACCTTCTCATCGTCGCCTTCTATCTTCTCGGCGTCATCAGCTTCCCCATCAACACTGGCGGTTCCAGCTTCTTCATCTATAGCGCTGCATTCCTTCCTTTCGTTGTTATCTCTGTACCAACTCTCGTCACCACGCTCACTATTCAGGCACTCGGCCTCCTCATCGAAGGCCTCTTCCTCCACATCAATCCGATCGCGCTCTCTCTCACTATCGGCCTTATGCTCGTCGTCGCCGCAAGCAACGCCTTCATCGCCAAACAAAAACGCGCTGATATCAAGCTCCGGATGGCTCACGAAGAGATCGAGCAACTCGCCGCAGTGGCCGAGCGCGAACGCATCGCCCGCGACCTTCACGACGTCCTCGGTCACACTCTTTCCGTCATCGTCCTCAAAGCCGAGTTAGCTAAACGCCTCATCGATCGCGACCCGCAACGCGCAGCCCAGGAGATCGCCGACGTAGAAAAAACCGCTCGCACAGCCCTTAGTGAAGTCCGCGAAGCCATCGGCGGTTATCGCTCCCAGGGCCTCACCGCCGAGATTGAACAAGCAAGAAACACCTTGCGAGCCGCGGGCGTCACTCTTACCTGCGAGTCTCCTCTGCCTAAGCTCCACGCAACTGAAGAAACCGTTCTCTGTCTCTCCGTCCGCGAAGCCGTCACCAACATCGTCCGCCACGCGCATGCCACCCAATGCCGCATGAGCTTCACAAATTCCAGTGGCAAACACACACTCCTCATCGCCGACGACGGTCCATCCCCCAATCTCCAGGAAGGCAACGGCCTGCGCGGCATGCGCAAACGCATCGAATCCCTCGGCGGTCATCTCTCCATCTCCGCCAACCCTGGCGTTAATCTCCTCATCGAGCTTCCACGAACCTCTCCCCAGCCAACCGACACCTCCTGCGTGGTTCTATGAGCCAATCCATTCGCGTCGTTCTCGCCGAAGATCAAACCATGGTGCTCGGAGCGCTCTCAGCTCTGCTCGAACTCGAGCCCGACATCTCCGTCGTCGCTCAATCTGCCAATGGCCGCGACGCGCTCGCCGCCGTCACTCGCCTCACACCTGATGTCCTGGTCACTGATATTGAGATGCCCCAGATGACCGGCCTGGAGCTAGCCGCAAGTCTGCGCACCTCTCACCCCAACACTCGCACCATCATCCTCACCACCTTCGCTCGCCCCGGCTATCTTCGCCGAGCCATGGATGCAGGCGCCCGCGGCTATCTCCTCAAAGACCGCCCTGCCTCTGAACTCGCCGATGCTGTTCGGCGGGTCCATCGCGGCCTCCGTGTAGTCGATCCGGACCTCGCGACCGAAGCCTGGAACGCCGATTTGGATCCACTCACCGACCGCGAGCGCCAGATCCTTCAACGTGCGGGCGATGGACGCAGCAGCACGGAAATTGCCAACGAACTCCATCTCTCTGAAGGAACCGTCCGCAACTATCTCTCCGAAGCCATCGCCAAACTAGGGGCTTCCAACCGCATCGACGCTGCTCGCATTGCCCGGGCAAAAGGCTGGCTTTAAAACCCACCCCACAGGCAACCAATTTTCAACTTCACCCACGCGCTCCCTCCTGCATCCCAACAAAAGAGAAACAGGAGGGCAAAAAATGAATCTTTGCTTTACTCGCAAAATCTCTCTACCAGTCGCAGGGCCCGCGATCGTCCTCGCGCTCACCCTCGGCTGCACCAAGAAGGCGGACAACAATCTAAACTTCGCCAACGCGATCAATACCTACTACAGTGCTCACCCTGCATGTCTGTGGCCGAGCCCCATTAAATTTCCGGTTCAAGCTGACACCTCCGACGCGAGCAAAACCGGAGGCTACGATGCTCTCGTCGATCAAGGCCTTCTCGTCCGGACCACTGATGAGAAGAAGGTCATGATCATTGCCAGCAAGCAGGTCAACAACTATGACATCTCCGACAGAGGTCGGTCAGCATGGACAACTGATCCCGATCGGCCCGGCTTCGGCAACTTTTGCTACGGACATCGCAAAGTCAGCACTATTGACAGCTCCACTCCAACCAGCAACGACCTTGGTTCCACTACGCAGGTCGCGTATCACTATACGATTGGCGACATAGCCGCCTGGGCATCCGCCACGGAAACTCAGACCGCTTATCCACGCATCCGTTCCGACGTCGCAACTCCGCAGGTTGGCAACGCAACCCTCATCAAGACCAATGACGGCTGGAAAGTCGGCGCAGCATCACGCACCACCGCAGACGGCCAGATCGTCGAATAAGCACTCGTCTCAATAAGCCACAATGAGAAACCGGCAGGAGAAATCCTGCCGGTTCTTTATCCTTTGCGTCTTATTGAACGTCGTAAGGATCCTCATCGCTCGGCCCGTTACGCATCGCAGCCATAGCCGCCCCATACGACTTCATCTCATACTCATGTGGCGGCACATTGTCCGCCAGATTCTTCACAAAATAATCCCACCGCCGTCGAGTCATATACTGCGAAGCCTCGCCATACCCGTGAGCAACATTGGGAATGATCAACAGATCAAAGTCCTTATTCGCCTTGATCAGGGCCTCGACCACCAGCAGCGTATTGTTCAGCGGGACGTTGTTATCCATCGAACCGTGTGCCAGCAGCAGCTTGCCTTTCAGATTCTTCACAAAATTCTGATTCGCCTGACTGTCGTAATTGGACGTTCCATCGGCATTCTTCACAAGCAGCCCTGACCACTTCTCCGCCCAGTCATCTTCATAATCGCGCTGGTCGTGATTGCCGCTTTCCGCGATCCCTACCTTGAAGAAGTCCGGATAGTGGAACATAGCCGCACCCGTTGCATTGCCGCCACCCGAGTGCCCGTAGATTCCAACCTTATCCAGATCGATCCATGGATACTTTGCCGCGAGATCCTTCATCCCGGAGATCTGGTCCGGAATCGTATTGTCTCCAAGATTTCCGTAATATGCCTCATGGAAAGTCTTCGACCGCCAGGGCGTCCCCATCCCATCAATGCAAACCACAATGAACCCAAGCTCTGCCAGCGACTGCATATCGCCATGGGCTGCGGCAAACCCACGCGCGCCGCAAGACCCAGTCTGGGGGCCCGGATAAACGTGGTTCACAATTGGATATTTCTTCGACGCATCAAAGTTCGTCGGCTTGAACATGAACCCATAAAGGTCTGTCTTCTCATCGCGTCCCTTCACCGTTATCGGCACCGGCGCGACCCAGCCAGACTCCACCAGTTTCGTGATGTCCTGCTTTGCCACATCCACGACAACCCTGCCTGAGCTATCGCGAACCACCGCCGTCTCGGGCTGCGTCACCGTCGAATACACATCAACAAAATACTTCCCGTCCGGCGATGGCGTAATCTCATGATCCGCATTCTCCGGCGTCAGCAGCTTCATCTCCGACCCATCGAACTTCACGCTGTAGCAGTGCTGAAAGTAAGGATCGCTCCCCGCTTCCTTTCCCACACCAAGAAAATAAATCGTTCGGGTCTTCTCATTCACATGCAGAACCTGCGTCACATTCCCTTCGCCATGCGTGATCTGCGTCTTCAGCTTGCCGGTCGTCAGATCAAAGAGATAAAGCTGCCCCCAATCGTCCTTCTCGCTGAACCAGATAATCTCATTCGTCTTCGGCAAATACTTCCAATTCACCTTGTTGTTGCCGCTCTCATAAAACTTCGCCGTCGTCTCGCCCATCACATCGCGAATCTGCCCCGAAGTGGCATCCGCAATCCGCAGCGCCTCCGTTTTGTGGTCCCGCGAAGTCGAAACAAAAGCCAGGTGCTTGCTGTCATCACTCCACTGCACGTCGTCCCACCCACTTCCGCCCCTGCAGCTCACGTCATCACACAGCGTCGAGCGGTGCTGATCCGGCGGCATCTTCAGCCGCACCACCTGCTTCGAATCCACATCGATGATCACCCGCTCGATCATCGTTACATCCTTATCTCCAACCAGCGGATACTTCCACGCCCGCAGCACCGGATGCCCGTTCGTCACCGGAACCAAATACATCTCCCCGGTCTTCCGCTGATCCTGTTGAAACGTCGCGATCCTCTTCGAGTCCGGCGACCACACTAGAATAGGGTTATCGCTCATCGTCCATCCGGCATTGTCCGTCGCGTAACCAAAATCCTTCACGCCGTCCGTCGTCAGTTGTGTCTCTTTGCCTGAAGTCGTATCGCGAATCCACAAATTCCAGTCGCGGATAAACGCAGCCTTTTTCTTATCCGGCGAAACATCCGAAGACGCGCGGGATCGTCCACCAGCCGCCTCTCCCGGCTTCGCGCCGGGCATTGGAATCTCCGAACACGTCCCGGCCCCATTCAAATCGCAGCGAAACTTTCTCGGCCCATTCCCCACTGTCACGGTCTTGTCCGCACTGGAAAATTCAATCTCCGAGATAACAAGATGATGTGCATCCGTCTTCATCTTTCCTTGAGTCGCAGTTGTCAGTGCAGTGGCCAGTTTCGCCTGATCAAAAGCCGGGCTCTTCGTCCCCTTTCCCGGATCCACCACAACATAGGTCACGCCATCAGGCCCGTTATCCCGATACCAGAACCGTCCATCCTCCATCCACGTCGGCCGCGTGACCCCGTGATACACCAGCGAATTGACGTTGTACGCCATCCACTTCTCCGCCCGCGCATAATCCTCCGTCGTAAGCTGCTTCCCCTGCGCCATCGCACCCGACGCCGCTCCAAAACCCAGTACCAACCCCGCAGTCATGAACAGTCCCTTGCGCACAAACATTCTTCAGCCTCCGTATCGACACACTTTTTCCAAGTGTTGGAATGACGCCTAGTCTATCGTTCGCCGCACCCTTCGCGAAAGTTGATTCGCTACAAAAACTCACAAACACGAACTAATCTGCTCGACCGCCGCGAACCTTCCACAAAACCTGCCGCAAAATCCCCATCCACACCTTCACATCCTCAGCGCGCAGCCCCATGCGCAACACCAGCCGCCGAATCTGCCCCTCATCGCAGTTCGAAGGATGCCGCTTCATGTATCCCGTCGCCTGCAGCACCTCCGTCAGCAGCGCCGTTAGCCTCTCCACCTCACCCAACTCCGCTGCCGCGTGTGAGCCGCTCCCATCAATCAAATGACCTTGCCTCACCAATTCATATAGACAAACCGCCACTGCCTGCCCCAGATTCATTGAAGGATGCCGCACCTCTGGGTGCTCGGCCATCGGAATCGTCAACAGCCAGTGGCAATAACTCAACTCATCATTACTAAGTCCGGTCTTCTCCGACCCGAAGAGCAGCGCAACGCGACCACCCCGCCCAACCTCGGCCTCAATCATCCCGCCAGCGTCGGCCAACTCGTGCAGCGGATGCTGCAAGTCCCGGTCTCCCACGGCGGTAGTTCCTAGTACCAGCGTGCAATCCGCTACAGCCTCCGCAATGCTTCCAAACGAACCTGCCCCGGCCACCACCGCTGAGGCATCTACTGCCGATCGCGCCGTCTCAAACGGCACCGCATAGTCATTCACCACCCGCAGATGCACGAACCCAAAATCATGCATCGCCCGCGCCGCCGCACCAATATTATTCGGATTGCGCGCCCGCACCAGCACCACCACAACCCGATCCAAAGCCAGTCTATTCATCACTGAGATTCTAGGCGCACTTACTTGCAACCACTCACCCAAATAAAAAAGGCGGCCGGCAAAACATCACCGGCCGCCTGCTCAGTTCATTTCGCTGCTACTTCCGTGGATGACCCTCTTCGTGAGGATGAGCCTGCGTATTCGCATTGTGCTTATCTTCATTGATAGACCGGCTCACATTGTTTTGCCGCTGGTTGATCTGTGCACGTTCCTGCCCGGTCAGATGACCGCCATTCGCCGCTCGATCAGCCGCCGCCTGGTTATGAATATTCGCCTCGCGATTCTCGAGGTTCCGCGTCTCGCCGTTGGTCAACTGACCCGAATGAACACCCTGCGCAATCCGCTGCTGCTGATTCGCTGCACGCTCCCCAGGGCGCGAGTACGCAGCATACTGCGGATGTCCGCCGTTCACGGAGGCAAAATTATTGCGATCCGCATGAGCCATCTGGAAGTGATTCTCCTGCTCATGAGTTGCTGCAAAATGATTCTCATGCGAATACGCAATCTCGCGCTCCGAAGCACGCACCTGGATACCCCCGGCTCCGCCATTGAAGCTGGTCCGCACGTAGGGTCCTGTGCGAATCACAGTGCGATCCTCATAGACGTTGTGCACCACCACCCGATTCACATTCAACACGGCAGTGTTGTATGCAAACCGTCCGCCTTCCCAGCGCCCGCCGACGAACCCGATGCCGCCATAGCCAAATCCATAGTTAATGCCGCCATAAAACCCGACGTGCGGCCCCCAGTACCCTGCATGGAACAGATAGGCTCCGCCGCTCCAACCCCAGTAAGCGGGGGTCCACAACAAACCAACTGAAGGCGGCTGAACCCACACACCCGGAACCCAGTAGTATCCTTCCTGTCCGTAAGCCCAATAACCCGGGGTCCACAAATACCCATCGCCGGGGCACACAGGTTGCGTATAAACCGGCAACACCGGAGGCGCAAAGCCCACAGAGATAACCACCCCGGCATAAGAAGCCGCGGGCACAAGCGCAAGAGCTGCGCAAATAGCAACCTTACGAATTAAATTAGAGAATTGCATACGCCTGCCTTTTATATGGGCCTCACGACACTCTGTCGCAGCCTTTTTTTCGAATGACCTTCGCCATTCGCCCTGCTTTCTTCCTCCCATACAGACACGCGACTTCAGAGGAAGTTCCGCACTTTGTAAGGTAGGCTTCCTTGAAAACAAAGAAGAATCACCCGATCGTTGTATACAGTTCAAACGAAACGGTCTCCTCGTCAACACTGATCGACTCGAACCCGAATTACCTGCTCGAAATGATCGGCAACCCTGTAATCGGCCAGTGCTCCACCTCCGCATCAGTATTGACGATAACGGTACCCTTCGCCAACGAAACGTGCGCAATCCCCACATTCCATCCATCCACCGCAACAATCCCATCTTCGCCCTTCAGATCTGCAGTAGCCACTTCAATCGATACGGTCTTCGTCTCACCTCCGACGAGGGACAAATAGTTATCACTCGCATATGCCGGCAACACCCGTGCGCCTGACTTCTTCCTGCGTAACTGCAAATGCGTCATCAAAGCAACCTGCGTTTCCGGATTCCGCAGCGTCACATCAAAGAAGCTTTTACCGACAACATCTCGCCGTGCAACCGTCACCTCAAGCATCACTGCGGGCAACTGACTTAGCGCCGTCAGATCATCCTGATGCTCGGGCAAAACCGTCCAGTAGAAATTCTCCGAATCCAACTTTCCGTCCGCATCACGCAACTCGAGTTTCACAAAATGCACGACGGACAATCCCGCAGGCCACTCCACCACACCAACCTTCGTCGCTGCACTCGCCGCAGCGCTCACATCCAAATCCTTCTGCGAAGCCACCGTCCCATCAAGGTCATAAATCGCAAGATGCATCTTCCCTGTCATCGCAACCGGCAAATTATTAATCACTTCAACATTTCCATTGCTCTCGTTCAACTGAACATGAACCATCTCCGCAGCTTTCTTCACCGCAAATAATGCCGAGTTCGGCTCCAGGTCATGGTGATAGATTTGCCACACAAAACTAGGCTGGGCCGGATTGCTCATCCACGTCATGATCCCCGTGGATGGCGCAAACAACTTGGCGTTCCGCCCTTCATACATTGCGCGAAACGCCTCGTAGTTCGCCAGTTGCGACTTTCTCACGAAGTCCGCGAGATTCGCTATCTTCCCATATCGCGTCGTAATAATTTCGGGATACTTATCCCCTTGCTGCGCTCCCTTCGCAAAATCGCGTTCCGCCCAATCGTCATTGATCGTCTCCCAATCCCTCTCTGGCATCATCCCGCGAATCGACTCAATCGTCGGGACCGAAATGCTTCCAATCTCCGTTTTGAACGCCTCGTTGAAGACATAAAACTCTCTCGGCGTCCTCCAGTGATAAGGCCCATGCGAGTTCACCCCACGCCCATCTGCAGAGTTCGCCTGGTACAACCGAGCAGGCTCCAGTTTTTTCATCAACACCCGAAGCGCATCGTCAATCTGCTTTGGCGGATTTCCCTCATTCCGCGCACACCATACCGTAATCGAAGCATGGTTTCGAAACCGCAAAATCTTATCCCGTACGTTCGCCATGTACGTATCGAAATCATCCGGGTCAGGCCCATCGGCCGGATTCGGCTGAAAAAACTCATCCCATACAAGCAGTCCGTACTTGTCGCATAGCTCGTAAAAATCCTCGCTGGTACTCTGCCCCACCCAGTTGCGGATCATGTTCATATTCGCCAACTGGTGCAGTCGTATCTGCGCCTCAAGCCTCTCGCGAGGATTGCGCTTCATCGCCTCATCCAGCCCCCAGTTTCCTCCCCGAACGAAAACCCGAACGCCATTGACAGAAATCGTCAGATTTTCCGAGTCCGGCACCGAATAACTGAACTTCCGAATCCCAAAACTCAGGTCCTTGCTATCTGAAACCTTCTTATCGATCTCAAAACTCAGATGAAGATCATGAAGATTCTGCGGCCCGTACCCATTCGGCCACCACAGCTTCGGATTCACCACATGCAACGCACGCGCCGTCTGCGGATCGAACGAAACGACCTGCGAACTGTGCGGCGCCACCTCAACACTCTGTTCAAACGTCACGCCATCAAACCCACCCTTCAAAACTCCGTTCTGCACCTGATCGGTCACATTCTCCACTCGAGCCTGCACCGATACATCCGCCGAATCCGTCTTCGGTAGCGGCAGGTCTGTCGTTACCAGCGGATCCTTCACCACCACCGGCCCGGTCGCCGAGAGAAAAACCTTCTGCCAGATCCCGGTGTCCCTGTCCCGAATCGCCGGCAACCAGTCCCATCCGATCGTCGAAAGAAAAGTCGGCCCATCGATTGCCGTAATCCCACCGTTCTTCCCCACTCCGTCGCGAATCGTATGCTCATGCGGATCGCCCGGATGCGGTTGCGGCGACACCAACACCGCCACCACAGCTTTCTTCCCTGGCTTCACATCGGCCGAAACATCAAAAATCCCCCGCGCAAACGCTCCCTTCATCGCACCGACCTGACGCCCGTTTACCCAGACCTGAGCCGAAAAATTAATCCCGTCAAAGTTCAGCCACACGTGACGCCCTGCATATTCCTTCGGAACCTTAAACTCCACCCGATACCAGAAAGGCGTCCGCGACAAGCTGTCTGGAATCTTGTCCGGCCGATTGTTCTCTCCGTACATCGGCTCCGGATAAACCCCCGCATTCACCAGGCTCGTCAGCACGGTCCCCGGAACCACTGCCGCATACCACCCCTGCGTGTTATAACCCTCCACCGCCACTGCCGCTCCACCCTCAGCCACTTTCCCGGCATCCTGCAACTGCCAACTCGCACTCAGAACCATTGGCCGAGGTATCAAAGCCTTGGCTGCAAACCCAAAACTCCCACCCATCGCCATCTCTCCCGCCACCAAAACCCCAAGCACTACCCCCGTAAGCCTCATCTGCCATCCAATCCATTCAATCCGCTGAATAAGGACAAATCTTCGCAGCAACATCCTATCCCGCGAAGGCCATCAACGTGGTTATAACCTGCGTTTATAACGTGGATGGCGGAGGCAGACCCATGGCGGCAATTAGTAAAAATCACCATCCTCGGCAACGCGGTAGGTATCGTCCTGCCCAAAGAGATCCTCAACCACCTCCATGTAGAAAAAGGCGACAGCCTCTATATCATTGAATTAACAACAGGCATCCACCTGACTCCTTACGACGAGGACTTCGCCGCCAAGATGGAAACTGCGAAGCGAGTTATGCGCAAGCACCGTGACGTCCTGCGAAAACTGGCCGAACACGGCATGAAACCCTCCTCGATTCGGCACTCGCCGAGCCTCTCAACGTCTTTCACTATGCCGATCAGCCGGACCTCTTCCGATTGGCGACCTTTGCGCCTTCGGAATCGCCCGAAATGTTGCTTTCATCGACGGCAACGAGTGCACAGCCCTCGTTGTCTCAATCACTTTCCTGAATTAGAAATGGCTGGGATGTCGAAGCCTCAAAAGGAGATGTCGATCCATCTTCCTCCATCTCCAAAGACAGCCTCCGAGCCTGGTTTCAAAATCACCCCGTAACCCTCGAAAAACGAGCCGGAATCTCCCACACAAGTGAATCTTTTCCCCCACTTGGCCGTCTAAACTTGTGGTATTCTGTGATTCGCTGGGGACGTGTGCCTTCGAATGCCCTGACCTTTAGGTCGTCGGGCTTGCCAAAGCGGTCTAAACCGCAATCTGCTCCCTGCCATTACGAAACAACCCCGGGATACTTCCGCCTCAAATTCACCTCTTTTGGCGGCATCCCAATTATCTGAATCTTTCGCAGGAGTGCGCACAGCCGTGGCTGAAGAAATCGACAAGTACGAAGACGACATTGACAAGCTCATCGACACCGGGAAGGAAAAGGGCTACCTGACTTTCGGAGAGGTAAACGACCTGCTCCCAGGCGACCTTACTACCCCCGACGACCTCGATGATCTTCTCACCACCATCAACACACAGGGCATCGATGTCCTTTCCGGTGACAAGTTCTCCGGCGACCGCGAAAAGTACGAGCCCGAGGCCGGCGAGGAATCTGAGGACGTAGAACTCGATCTCTCCCCGGGAACCCTCGAAAAAACCAACGACCCTGTCCGCATGTACCTCCGCGAGATGGGTACGGTTCCCCTGCTCACCCGCGAGGGCGAAGTCGAGATTGCCAAGCGCATCGAGCGCGGCCAGATGCGCGTCATGAAGGCCATCTCCCGCTCACCCATCGTCATCCGCGAGATCACCGGTCTCGGCGAAGACCTGCGCCGCGGTGTCCGCAACATCAAGGAAGTCGTTACCTTCGACGAAGAGGAACTCACCGAAGAGATCCTCCAGGCACGCGTGCGTGCCACCGTCGGACGCATCGACGTCATCCTCAAGCACCAGAAAAAGATTCATGCGCTCGAAGAGAAGCTCGCCGCTCCGCACGGCAAGGATGCGAAAGCCAAAGCCAAAGATACGCGCAAGACCCGTTGGCTCATCGGTCGAGAGAACGTCTACATCAACCGCATCGTTCGCGAACTTAAGTACACCAACGCCGAGAAGAAGCGCCTCCTCGACAAGGTCAACAAGACCGTCGACGCCATGCGCACCCTCGAGCGCCAGATCAAGACTCTCGAGACTAAGTTCGAAGCCTCGAAGTCCGAGGAGCTGCGCAAGGAGTACAAGCGTCAGCAGAAGAACTGCCGCACCGATCTCGAGCGCGTCGAAGCCGATGCCGGAATCTCCATCGCCGACCTCAAGCGCACCCAGCGCGAGATGATCCAGGGCGATATGGACGCTGAGCGTGCCAAGCGCGAGCTCATCGAGGCCAACCTTCGCCTCGTCGTCTCCATCGCGAAGAAGTACACCAACCGCGGTCTCCAGTTCCTCGACCTCATTCAGGAGGGCAACATCGGCCTCATGAAGGCTGTCGACAAGTTCGAATACCGCCGCGGTTACAAGTTCTCGACCTACGCCACATGGTGGATCCGTCAGGCCATCACCCGCGCCATCGCGGACCAGGCCCGCACCATTCGCATCCCAGTGCATATGATCGAGACCATCAACAAGCTCATCCGCACCAGCCGTCAGCTCGTGCAGGAGCTTGGTCGCGAAGCGTCTTCGGAAGAAATTGCCAAGCGCATGGACATCCCGGTCGCCAAGGTCCGTAAGGTACTCAAGATCGCCCAGGAGCCCATCTCCCTTGAAACTCCAATCGGAGAAGAGGAAGATTCGCACCTTGGAGATTTCATCGAAGACCGCATGGCTGTCTCCCCGGCTGACGCCGTCATCAGCGTCAATCTCAAGGAGTATACGTCGCAGGTCCTTCGGACCCTGACGCCGCGCGAAGAGCGTGTCATCAAGATGCGCTTCGGCCTCGAGGACGGCAGCGAACACACCCTCGAAGAGGTAGGCCAGTCTTTTCAGGTCACTCGCGAGCGCATCCGCCAGATCGAAGCCAAAGCACTTCGCAAGCTGCGCCACCCAAGCCGCAGCCGCAAGCTCAAGGCATTCGTTGACGGCGTTAAAGAGATATAACCCAGCATCAACTCAAATTAAGAGGCCGCGAGCAATCGCGGCCTTTCTTCTTAACAAAATCCTTATCAGGACCAGAGTTACATCACCGCCGCGCTCGAAGCCTCATTCGCAACCCTCTTAATCACAACGGCCGTCAGATCATCGACCTGCTTGGTGCCACTCGCAAACGCCTTCACAGCGTTATAAAGCTCTGCGATGATCTGATCTGGTGGCAGCTCTCGCGCTTCGCGCACTACCTGTGTGAGCCTCTCCACGCCGAACTGTTCGCTCTCTGCGTTCTCCCACTCGAAGAACCCGTCCGTCGCCAGTACGAGCATGTCACCGGGCTTCATCTCCAGTATCACCGGAGCGCTCGAGTTCAGCTCCGGCATCAGACCCAGCGGAATTGCCTGCGCTCCATACTCATCAAACCGGTCAGTCGCCGACAAGTACACAAATATCGGCCCATGCCCTGCTGACAGCAGCTCCACCGTGCCCTTCTCCCCCGAACACACAGCCGCTGCGAACGTCGCAAACCGCCCAACCGTAAGATCTGCCCCAAAAAAATGATTCACATGCTGCAGCGCCTTGACAAGGTCATCATGCACATCGAAACTCGATCGCGCATACGCCCTGCATACCGACGCCAGCAGGGCCGGTCCGATCCCATGTCCTGTCACATCCGCCAGGGTGACCACCACTCGTCCGTCCCGCAATCGCATCCAGTCGAAGTAATCGCCGCCCGTGGCATCCGCTGGCAGGTTCCACCCGCTCACCTCCAACCCATCAATTGTCGGCTGTATCTTTGGTAGCAGTGATTGCTGAATCGACCTTGCAATCCCCAACTCATGCTCTATTTGTTTCAACTGCCGTTGGGTCTCCGCTTCTCGCAGTGCGGCCTCCACATGCTTGCGAATCTCTCCGCTCACCATTCCTGCAATAAATCCGGATACAACAATGACCGCCGCATAGAACAGCACCGCCGTCTGAGCCACCGAATGTTCGCCAGGGTTTTCCAGGATGGGACGCCAGCCCACGTAGCACGCTGCCACCAGGTATCCGGCCATCGCCACTATCCCAGCCATCCGCGACACCCATGGATTCAGTCGCAGCACCGAGAGCAGAATCAGCGGAAAAAATGCCAACGGCCACGACGATGCCACAGGCCGGAAATCCCCGAGCTGCGTCGTCGAGAAATACACCATTCCCAGCGACGGAACTGCCATCTCCAGGAGAATGCTCCATACCCAATGCGCCCGCGGCAGATTGGTACCTGTCTCCAGCGCCAGCTTCAGCTTGTATAACACCCACAACTCATACCCGGCCATCGTCAGCAAAAACACGCCGCCCCACGGGTTTATGTGTTTCGCGCCAAACAACATCCCGCGTATAACAACCGCTGCCGCAAATATCAGAAGAAATGCTGCAACTCCGTAAATCCGCCGGCGCTCGCTCTCAAGCAGCGCCCGTCGAAACATCGCCGAATCTTCATTCCAGAAGTTCATGGGTCGTCACTCCACACTTTTTGCGCGGCCCGGAGCCCGTGAACCATCATCTTTCCTGCTCAACTTCGTGGTTTCCATCGAATCTCTAGATTCAGACCAAAGCGACTCGGCCTCATACGCAGAATGCAGATTCAATTCGCAGTCGTAAGAGTTAGAGATATTAGGATCGCCTGCCAAAACCAACTGACAATTCTTACAGGCCGACTGATGGCACGTGCCCACATGTCGAATTGTGAGATGTGGGATCATTCGATTGAAGGTCGACCTCGACTGGAGAATTCATCTAACCTATATGTCTTCCGAAAGCCGCTTCTTCAACGTCGCCGAACTCGCCAAAACACTCCCCGAAACGGCCGTGACTATGCTCGCCGATCTCCGTCTCACCGACGAGCAACCCGCGAGCTGCCGTATCTTTCGCGTCTATCGTCCCGTTCCCGCACACTTTCACACCAGCTGCGATGAGTACCTCTACGTCCTCACTGGCCGTGCCGAGATCGTCATCGGAGAAGATCAGTCTCGCGAGGTCACCCCCGGTCAGCTGATCTTCTTCCGAAAACGCATCGTCCACGCCCTCCCAAGCATCATCGAGCACCCCTTCACCGTGCTCGCTCTCGACACTCCGCGCCGCCCACCCGACGACGTACACTTCGTGAATCCGGCCGACGGCACTCCACAGAGCTTTATCAAGACCTATTGAGACGCGCGGCAGTCTATGAGGTTCACTCAATACTCCAGCGGATCAAAAGAATAAGCTGTGCCAACTCACGCACGGTCTTTTCTTTTGTTTTCCGCGTTGCGGCATACGATACTATCCGCAACGTACCCTGACTATGAATCCTGCGCGCCTCCGGAAATTTGCACTCCTCTACCCTCTGCTTCTGATTCTCTGCGGCATCGGCTACGCGAAATACGACAGTTACAAAATCGACGGCGACGCAGTCGCCTTCATGGATATCGCCGACGCACTCCGCGCCCACGACTTCGCCCTCGTCACCAACGGCTATTGGAACCCGATGTATGCAGGCGCCCTCGCCATCGGCCAGTCCATCGCTCATCCATCGCGCGTAAACGAACTCCAGACCTTCTACTGGGTCAACTTCTGGATCTTCGTCGCCTGTATCTTCGCCTGCATCTATTTCGTCCGCTCGCTTGTACGCCTACGCGAACGCTACACCGCAAATACCACGACAGCACTTTCATCCCCGGCGCTCACGCTCATCGCGCTCGCTCTCCTATTCTTCGGATTCCAGCGTGAACTAGGATTGGGAGCAGTCCGTGCCGACGCACTTCTTCTCTTCCTCTTCCTCCTCGCCGCAAGTTTTCTTCTTCGTCTCCAGGCAACACAGCGCTTCCTCTTCTATCCTCTCCTCGGAAGCACTCTCGGACTCGCCTATCTCACCAAGTCCTTCGCGTTCCTCCCTTCCGCATTTCTTCTCACCGCGATCTTCGTCTTCGGCCTAACCCGTAAATCAACTCAGCGCACTCGTATTCTCTCCGGGGCAATTCTCGCCGGCATTCTCTTCGCCGCCATCGCCGGACCTTACATTCTCGCCATCTCCAAACAGCGCGGCCGTTTCACCACTGGTGAATCTGCTCGCCTCAACTACACCTTCTTCATTGACGACACGGGCCGCTGGCACGAGTGGCACAGTGGCCACCTGGGACACGCCACCGCCAACTTCAAGCATCACGAGCAACTCATCGTCGACGCTCCGCCTGTCTACTCCTACGCCCAGCATCCTATCGGCACGTATCCTCTCTGGTTCGACCCCGCATATTGGACCGATACTCTTCAACCTCACTTCTGGCTCAAGGGACACATCCTTCGCTTCCTTCGCAACGTAGTTGTCTTTGTCCGCTTCCTCGTCGGACATCTTGAAGCTCTCGTCATTCTTGCAGTGCTTTTGCTCACCGGCTGTTTTTTCCCTAGACAACGCCGCGACTTGCTTCCCTTTCTACCCGTCGCTCTCTGGGGACTCCTCATGATCGCCATTTACTTCCCTATCGACCTTCAGGATCGCTATCTCACTGGAGCCTTCCTGCTCTTCCTGCTACCGCTATTCGCAATTCTTGGTAGCTCCCCGGCAACCGTGCCCTCAGCACAGACACCGACACGAACCCCTCCGCAGACATTCACACAGACAACCGCCATCGCCTCTGCACTCGCTCTCTTACTTGCCTGTCTCGCCGTAGCCGACGCAGCAGCCGATCTCGGCTTCCGCCGCCGCACCCTCAGCACTACCGGCTATCCTCGTGGAGCCTACAGCAAAGAGATCTACCCAGCAGCGCGGGGTCTCAACGATCTCGGCATAGGCAACGGCCAGACTGTCGCCTGCTTCGGCGACGCCGCCTGCTACACAGACCATTACTGGGCACGCATCGCAAACACTCCCATCCGCGCCGAAATCGAAGTCCCCGACGGAGGCGATCCCAACCACTTCTGGCAAGCCAATGCAGCCCATCAGGACGAGATCATCGCCGCCCTTCGCGCACGCAACATCGCCGCCATCGTCGGCTACTTCCAACCCTCCGGCAACATCCCTGCAGGCTGGCATCAGCTAGGCACCAGCGACGTCTTCGCCTACCCTCTCAACCAATAGCGAACGCGCGACGCGTGATCTCGGGCGAAAAGCGGACAGGGTTCAGCGTCCACTGTGTAGTGGAGAGGCCCGGCAATCGTTTTTCCATTTGTATTCGCAGTTGCGTCTGGACCTGGCGCCCCCTACCACCCCTGCCAGACCGGAATCGAAAGATAGATCATTCTCTTGATCTCTTTCCGGCCCCGCGCCACCGAATCCAGAATCAAACCGCATGCCAGCGAGAGAAACGAAAGCAGCATCAACCCGGTCGCCAGAATCGCCGTAGGAAACCGCGGTACCAGATGCGTCCTGTAAAACTCCAGAAAGATCGGCACACTCAACCCAATTGCCGTAACAAACAAAATCAGTCCAGCCACAGAAAAAAACAGCAGCGGCCTCTCATCCTTGACCAGCATCACAATCGTCCGCAAAATCCTCAGTCCATCGGAATAAGTCCTCAACTTCGAAGCCCCACCCTCCGGCCTGTCTTTGTACGGAGTCTCCATCTCCCCAATCGGCATCGCCAGTTCGAGAGCGTGAATCGTCAATTCGGTCTCCGTCTCAAACCCTGACGACAGCGCCGGAAACGACTTCACAAACCTTCTGCTGAACACTCGATAGCCCGACAACATGTCCTTCACACGATTGCCGAACATCTGCCGCACTAACCCGCTCAGCACCGTATTTCCCATCCGGTGCCCCGGCCGATACGCCGCTTCAATATTCGTCACCCGCGTCCCGTTGATCATGTCGAGCCGTGCGGTTAGCAGCCAATCCACCATCGGCCCCGCCGATTCAGCCTGATACGTGTCGTCCCCATCCACCAAGACGTACACATCCGCCTCAATATCGGAGAACATTCGCCGCACGACGTTCCCCTTGCCCTGCAGAGGCTCCTGATAGACCCGCGCACCCGCCGCTGCCGCCAGTTCCACCGTCCTGTCTTTCGAATTGTTGTCGTAGACGTAAACCGTAGCATCCGGCAATGCCGCTTTAAAATCGCCAACCACCTTCGCGATTGCCGCCTCCTCGTTGTAGCAGGGAATCAGCACCGCAATCGACGGCATCATTCTTTCCGGGGTCTCCACGAGCTTCAGCCTATCAGAACTCATCAACCATCCAGCCCACATCATCTGGCAACAGGCGACAATGCACTTCAGCGGTAAACAGTGAAGAGTGATTGTTTTTAGTAGCATTCAATTAAATGAACGAGCTGTTGGTAACCATTCTTATGCCCTGCCTCAACGAGGCGGAGACACTCTCCTTTTGCGTCTGCCAAGCCGTCGCTGCCCTTAACGACAACAATATCGCCGGAGAAGTAATCGTCGCAGACAACGGCAGTACCGACGGCTCACAAAAAATCGCTGCCGACGAAGGCGCTCGCGTCATCCCCGTTCCCGTCCGCGGCTATGGCGCAGCACTCCTCGCCGGCATCGAGTCAGCCCGCGGCAAATATATTCTCATGGCCGACGCCGACGCATCCTACGATTTCGGTCAGCTCCCCCATTTCCTCGAAAGACTCGAGCAGGGCAACGACCTCGTCATGGGCAACCGCTTCAGCGGTGAAATCAAGCCCGGAGCCATGCCTCCGCTTCACAAATATTTGGGAAATCCCGTCTTGAGTTACTTTGGCCGCCTCTTCTTCGGCATCCCAGTCCGCGACTTCCACTGCGGCATCCGCGCCTTCCGTCGCGAAGCCATTCTCGACCTCAACCTCCGCACCACGGGTATGGAGTTCGCCAGCGAGATGGTCGTTAAATCCTCGCTCGCCAATCTCCGCCTCGCCGAGGTCCCCGCCACTCTCGCACCCGATGGACGTAGCCGCCCGCCCCACCTCCGCACTTGGCGCGACGGCTGGCGCCACCTCCGCTTCCTTCTTCTCTACAGCCCGCGTTGGCTCTTCCTCTACCCGGGAGTCGTCACTTTCCTGGCCGGTCTCTTCCTCTCTGCCTGGCTTCTCCCCGGCCCGCAGACCATCGGCCGCTGGACCTTCGATGTCGACACCCTAACCTATTCCTTAGGGCTCGTCCTCATCGGCGCCCACATCTCCGTCTTCGCCGTCAGCGCCCGAGTCTTCGGAACACAGGAGGGCTTTCTTCCACCCAATCCAAAATTCCAGCGGATCTTCGACTACATCGACCTCGAAGTAGGCCTGGCCTTCGGAGGCACATTGCTGCTGCTCGGTCTGGGAATCCTCGCCTATGCGCTTGATATCTGGCATGGCACAGGATTCGGCAATCTCTCCGCGCAACGCATGCTCCGACTGACGCTCCCGTCAGCCACCTGCTTCATGCTCGGAGTGGAAGCCATCTTCGGCAGCTTTTTCCTGAGCCTGCTAGGCATGAACCGCCGCTAGGAAGTCTATAAACCCTGCTCCCTGCCGCTTATGCCTGGGCAGCAGGCGCAAACCCATCGCACCCACTGATCGGAGTCACCTTCAGGTGCAGCGCCGCGTGTTTCGGATGCCCGCAATCATCCAGCAGCGATTCATCGGCTTTCTTGCTGGAAAGAATCGACACCAACACCTGCGTCTTCGCATGGTTCTCACCAAAATGTGTGCAAAGCCCGCACTGTCCGTTATGAACTGCCTGCATAGCTGCCTCCTGTGTACTCAATCTGACTCGCTGGGCCAGTCCCGGCGTTGCCTAACCTAGTCAAATGCCGTTCCCACGGAACCTTAAGCCATCCCAGGCTCCTGCAACGACCTGGCCCGGCCGCCACTCATCCCTATCATTTCCGTTTTAGAATCAATGGAACTACAACTAATCCCAGAGCGTATTCTGTAGCGAACCTGCGAGGAACAACATGTTTCCACCCGACACCGTCTATACCACCGGCATGAGCGACCACCAGCGCGCCTGGTTCTACGCCGAATATCAGCGCGCCTGCAAAGACGAACTCCTCGGTATCCTCTTCGCCGCCCTCCTGGGCAACTTCGGCGTCCATCACTTCTATCTCCGGCGCGACGGGCTCGGCATCCTCTATCTCATTTTCTTCTGGACCGGAATCCCCGCCCTCCTCGGTCTTATCGAAGCCTTTTTCATGCCCGGCCGCATCCGCCACTATAATGCTATGACAGCCATTTACATCTCCACTCAGATACGCGCCGCAAGCCAACTCAACGCCTATCCACCTCCAACACCGCCCACAACCCAACTCCAAACTTACCCCGCCTCATAGCGTTCGGATAGAACCTGTCATTCCGAACGTCAATAATTAGTTGTCGTTTTGTACTCTAAGCGAAGGCGAAGGAGAGGAACCAGCTTTCCAGATTTCTCCCAACGACATCATTCGTAGCTTCACTCCTTCTCATTCTGCCGGGCATAAGAATCCGAATCCCCCGCCCGCTCCTCCGTCTCCATCAAACCCTCCGCCTCGACCCCTCCAGCCTCTATCCCCTCCACCAGTTCCTCCGGCAGATCCCACTCCTGCAGCACCTTAAAAACCGCTCGCGAAGAAAACCCCGCCCTCAGCAGCCGATTCATCGCCCGAGCCGTCTCCTTTTGCACGTCCTCCCCGCTAGGCTGCTTCATTCGTTTCCGCGCAATGTACTCCCGAGCCAATACCACCTCATCTACTCCTTGATAAGCCCCCTCCACTGCCGCACTCACCAACTCTCTCTTCAGGCCCTTCTGCATAAGATCCTGCTGCACTCGCCGCCGCCCCAGCTTTTCATGTTCCTTCCGAACCCGCGTGTAGTCCTCGGCAAATCGCGTATCGCTCAGATAATTCAGTTCCTTCAGGCGCTTCACCACCGAATCCATCGCCCGAGCCCCAATCTCCCCCATCTCTGCGCGAGTCGCCATCAACCTACGCAACTCTCGCTCCGTCCGCATCCGCCGAGCCAGTGCACCCACCGCAAACTCAAACAGCCCCGCCTCTCCGAGCGGCTCCCGCTTCTTCGCCCTCACAAACGCCACCCCTCGTCTATCCGTCGTTTTCGGTACGATCAACTGATGTTGTGAGAGAAGCGGCCTCTCCCATTCCCTGCCTTTAAGGAACAATATTCACCACAACCTCATTCGAAATCACAATCGTATGAGTCTCCGGGTCCCTCCGCGTCGCTCTCACCCGATACTCTCCCGGTTTGCTGAGATTCACCAGCTTCGCCAGGTGGGCTGTCTGTACCACACTCTGTCCCGGCTGCACATAATCCACCGTGCGCCCCTCAGAATCGGCACGCTCTCGCGCATCACGCCCATAGGCCGTCTCTTCCACAACCCGTCCCGCCGCATTCTTTACCACGAGGATGTACGAGAACTCAGCGTTATCCATCCCCGGCCGATGGGCAAACAAAATCTGATGCTCTGCAAGGTTCGTCAGTGAGATTGTTATCTTAGCGTCTCCGCCCACCTGCACCTCATCACTTGGAGCGCTGAGCGAGATCACAAACGTACCCCTCGGCTTCCCGCCCTGAGGAATATCTGCCGCAGCAGGCGCTCCAGAGATCGCAGCTTCAGACGAAGCGGGCGTAGCAGTCTGCGGCGGAGCCTCCCTCACTACCGGAGCCGGCGTCCTCCGCGAACCCGCACGCGGCGCAGGCGGAGCGGAAGGAAGCGGCGCAGGCGTCGAACTCTCCTCCTCCTGGGGCTTAGTCGGAGTCTCTGCCGGCTTCAAAGTATCCTGCGGCTTCGTTGAACTATCCGGCACAGGGGCAACCTGTTGCTCATTCATTTCCCCAGGCCGCGAAACTCCCATTCGCGAATCAGTCGAACCGCTATTCGCCACGACCCCAGGCTTTTCACTCCCCAGCGACTCATACAGATTCGACTTTGTCCACCGGTCGCACCAGTCCCCAACCGTCTCGTACCAGAGCCGTGAGTTCTGCGGCTTTAGCACCCAATGCCCCTCATCCGGAAAATAAAGCATCTTCGAGGGAACGTTCAGTCGCTGCAGCGCTGTAAACAACTGCAATCCCTCCGACACATCTAGCCTGTAATCTCGCTGCGAATGAATCACCAGCGTGGGCGTTTTCGCATTCTTGATTGCAAGCATCGGAGACCACTTCCGGAATGGATCCTGCGCCACCGGCCGATCAAGATAATTCCACGGCTGCGCTGGCTCAGTAGCAGCAGTCTGTTGCGCCGGATGTCCTTTCGTCGCCGGAATCACGCGAGGTTCGCGGAACTCCCACTCATTGAACCAAAGCTCCTCTGTGTCACCATACGCACTCTGCGGATTGAACATCCCGTCATGCGTCACAATGCATGCAAACCGGTTCGTATGCGTCAGAATCCAGTTCGCCATGAACCCGCCGTAGCTCGCTCCCAGTGCACACTCCTTTGTCTTGTCGAGAAATGGATACTGTTTCTCCGCGTAATCCAGTCCCTTCATTAGATCGACATAAGGCTTCCCGCCCCAGTCGCCATTCACTCCATCGACAAACGCCTGCCCATACCCGGTCGATCCACGCGGATTCACCATCACAACCACATATCCATTCGCCGCCATCAACTCCGGATTCCAGCGGTAGCTCCATGCATCCCCCCACGCGCCCTGCGGCCCCCCATGAATCAAAAACTTCACCGGATACCTCCGCGTCTCATCGAAATTCGGCGGCCTGACAAGAAATCCCTCCACTGGCGTCCCATTTGCCCCGGCGAAACGAAACACCTCCTGCTTCGATAGATCAAGTGTGCTGACCAACGCATCGTTCAAATGTGTAATCTGGCGCCGCGGACTCGATCCGCCCACACCGAGCGCTGCCAGAATTGAAAACTTCGCAATCTCCTCCCTCTGCTTCACCTCCTCCGGCGTCACCTCCGCTGCCGTCGATGGAGCTTCGGTCAAACCAGGATCCATCACATTGATCTCCGCGGGTTGGTTCACGGCCATCCTGGTCGCCACGACGTGATTGCCGTCGCGGCTGACCTGAAGATCGGAGAACTCACCATCCGTGGACACAATTCGGAAAGGCTCCTCGGTCTCACCCTCAAATTGAAAACGCAGTATGACCGTCCGTCCAGCATCACCGCTTGCAACATAAATCGATCGCGAACTCGGCCCCCACACAAACTCATCGATCCACCGGTCATACTTCGGCAATAACTCCCGAATCGTCGATCGGTCATCCGGGTCGCTCGTCGGCCCATCCGCTTGGTGATCACCTGATTCACTGCCTTGCTGACTCGCCGACTCGCTGACTCGCTGACTCGCTCCCCCTGTCCGGTCGAATAACATCAACCGGAACCGGTCACTCTCATACCCTGCACGTTGTTGGGAACGAAACGCCAGCCATTTCCCATCTGGTGAGTAAGCGGGTCCATCATCGCTCCCCAGGCTCGTCGAGACCTTAACAGGCTTCGCACCGGCATCATCCAGCCGAAGCGTGTAAATGTCGTTATTTGTGCTCGCCGCAGGAACAATATCAACGTTGGTTACAAATGCAATCTCATGTGAGTCCGGCGCCCACGCATACCCCGGAGGTCCGCCCAGCGAAAATGTAGGAGCCTCGGCATCGCCGATGTCCTGCGCCGGAGTCAGATCTCGAACTGCATTTCCATCTGTAGCCGAAACCACCATCACGTGGCTCCGCTTCACTCCCACATAGTGGTCCCAATGGCGGTACAGCAGGTGATCCCATATCTGCGCCTTCACCGGATCTTTCGCCGCAACCTCATCTCTCTTCCGGTCGCAGTTATCCTCCTCCAGCCACGAAGACCCTTCGCTGCATTCCGGATAAACGCGCGAGTTAAAAAGAATTCGCTGCGAATCCGGCGACCAGATCGCTCCATCCGCCTCCGTACTCACATTCGTCAGCCGCGTGGGAGTTCCCAACGTCCCCGCCTGGTCATTCCAGGTCGCTAGAAAGATCTGCGACGATCTTGTCCCATCATCCGCTGCAATAAACAGAACACGCGCTCCATCTGGAGAAAACCGTCCCCCGGACTCGCCATCATTCGAGAACGTCACCTGCTTCTCCGACGCACTGCCATCCAACGGCGCAACCCACAGATGATTCACCTTCAGATTCTTCTCAAGGTCCACATCCGTCACCGAAAACATTACCCATTTCCCACTCGACGAGACCTGCGGATCGCTCACCCGCTTCATCTTCTGCAAATCGGCAAACGTCATTGGCCGCTTCGCGGCCGGATCCTGCGCCCATGCCGCCGCCCCGGCAATGGCAAGCGCAGCCGCCATCACTGCAGCCCGAACCAACAAAAGATGCGCCCGAACCGTTCGATACCTCATCGCGACAGTCTACCGCTCTGGACCTTAAAAGTCGGTATCACCGTTGCAAATCGGTTATTGAGTCTTTGAACACGCGACACCCTAAGAATCTCTCAAGAAGTGGCATCTTTTGGACCACGAAAAACGACCCCATAAGAACCACGCCAAGACCATGTTTTGCACTAAGCCAGCAGGTCAAGACCATGTCACGCACCGTGGAAAAACCCAATATCAACAGATACATACCGCCCAGCCAATACCCGAAACCACCCAAATAAAAGATATTGACGAATAACCACTCCAACTCGCCGAGCAGAACCAAAACCTGCAAAACTCCGTCTATTCCTGATATAGGTTGTCTTACAACCGCGCGCAGCGCTCGATTCGCAAAAAAACTGCAAAAACTGCCGGAGCCCGACATGAATGCCTACTTCGCAATCCGAGCCGCCATCCCGGCCACTATCCTGACCCTTTCGCTTCTGTCACTTACAGCCGCAGCCCAAGACGGCTTCGGCTCACTCGATCCGACGCCACCCTCAGGCATAGCGACGGCTGACATCATCAAAAAATTCGGCGAGCGCGAATCCGCCTTCCAGAAGGCCCGGGAAAACTACACCTACCGCCAATCCGTCAAAGTCGACACCCTCGCCGAAGACACCAATCGAGTCGATGGTGAATACCAGCAAGTCACCGACATCACCTTCAACAAAGACGGAAAACGTGAGGAGCACGTAGTCTTCGCCCCCCAAAACACGTTAGAACGTGTCATGATGACCCCCACCGACTTTGACGAAATCGAACATCGTCTTCCATTCATCCTGACCACGGAAGACCAGCCCCAATACAACATCGACTACCTTGGCCGTCAGCACGTCGATGAGCTCGACACCTATGTCTTCGCCGTCGCGCCCAAGACTCTCGTGAAAGGCAAACACTACTTTCAAGGGAAAGTATGGGTTGACCAACAGGACTACCAGATCGTTCTTATCAACGGCATGACCGTCCCCCAGGACATGCGCAAAGGCCACGAAGACCTGCAGCCTCCCTTCACCACCTACTACGAGCAGGTTGACGGCAAATACTGGTTCCCCACATACACTAAGGCCGAAGGCGTACTTCACTTCCCTGGAGGCAGTGGCTACATGGCGCAGGACGTTCACATGCGCAACGTAGTCAAATTCAGCGACTACAAGCAGTACCACACTTCAGCCCGCATCATCTACAACGGTCAGGACATCACCGACAACAAGGCTCCCGACGACAAGAACAAAGACCCGAACAAGGACAAGACGGCCAAGCCACCACAAAACTAGCTCAGGGTCTGCGTGCGCCTCCCGCCAATCGCTGGCACGCTCTGCGGCGTCTCGCAATGAGCATCCGGATCAGCATGCTGACCTGCCATCCAACGGTCCATCAGTGTCCCGGCACACCGGGCCCCGCACAGATGCCGCACTCCCTCTGTCCGCGCATGATGCGCCTGCCATCGCGTCAACTTGATCAGCGGCTGATCCTCCTCCGGCCTCTCACCCTGGAAACAATCCACCCACGCCAACCACCAATCTCCGCCTTCGCCTTTTTTATCCCCGCAAACGTCGCACTGATAACTCTCGATATAAGCCATTCAATCTCTCCTGCCGCAAAAACGTACTGCATCCAATTTGCTTCGTGCGCAGCGTTCAACACAATAAGCACACGACGATTGTCACGACAATCAACAACCAAAATACAACTGCGTTATAGGAAACATACCTCGTTCCATCTGCTCGCGTGTAAGTCAGACCAGATGAAGGAGTAATGAATTGTAGTGCCGCCAACGCTGCAAGAAATCCAATCACCAATATCCAAATTCTTGCGGCCATTGCGCCTCCTATTTTGTAGTAATCGGTGCCGCACCCGGCCCAACACCATCCACGAACGGCTCACCCCAGATGTAGTGCTCAAACCAGTGCAGATTTTCCTCCATAACGGCCCTCTGCTGTTTTGGCTTGTCAATCGGGTGGCCGAATCCGTGATACAGCACCATCTTTACCGGAACGCCCTTATCCTCCAGCGCCTGCCTAAGCTCAAAACTATCCGGTACAGGCACTCTCCGATCGCGATCACCCTGCTGAATCAGCGTCGGCGTCTTCGCCTTTGCAATATAAGAGATCGGCGAAGTCTTCTTGTAAATCTCTGGATCGTCCCACGGCGTAGCCTTCAGATACTGCCGCGTAAAGGGAGTGATATCGGTATTCACGTAATACGTCATCCAGTCCGAGATCCCCGCACCGACCGACACCGCCTTGAAGCGATCGCTCGCGGTCGTAATGAACGCCGAGATATAACCACCCTCGCTCCATCCCATTGACCCAACACGATCCTTATCCACAAATCCCTGCCCAATGAGATAGTCCACACCCGAAATCACATCCGCATAGTCTCCCACTCCCAGATTCCGCACATTCAGCGCACGAAATGCCCCGCCATATCCCGCCGATCCCCGATAGTTCGGTCGCAGCACCAATGCACCTTTTGCAACAAATATCTCAATCGGGTAGTACCGGTCAGGGCTCACGACGGGCTGATCCACGCCAGTAGGCCCGCCATGAATCACTACCAGCAGCGGATACTTCTTCTTCGCATCGAAGTCCGCAGGCTTATACAAAACACCCTCAATCGCCGCGCCATCGCCCGACTTCCACTGGACCACCTCACGCCGCGCCAGCGTGTAAGGCTTCATGGCGTCGCCAACATGCGTCACCTGCATCGGCGAGCCAGCCGAAGTCGAAGCAACATAAATCTCGCCCACGCCATTCGGCATCGCCGCACGATAAGCCACCTGCCCAAAGTCCCTCGAGAACGAAAATCCGTTCGCAACTACATCATCCGGATGCGTCACCTGCTCCACGGCTCCCGTCGCCACATTCAGTCGGTACAGATGCCCAGCCGTCTTCTTCAACGCGGCAAAATAGATCCCAGCATCGTTCCAATCCAACAGCCGCGCATCTTCATCAAAATTCCCGCTTATCACCTTCGGCGTTCCACCTGTCACTGGTACCACCGCAATCTTCTGATTCGCATAAAAGAAAAACTGCGCGCCATCCGCAGTCCCGAATGCCACCTGTGTCCCATCCGGCGAGAAGTGCGGATTCGAGTGCGGCCCCGGCGTCGTCACAAGCTTCGTTGCCTTCTTGTCCGCTACCGAAATCACAAACACCGTGGTCGTCCCGCCGTTCTTCAGCTGGCCATCGCGCGAAGCGTCAAAGGCAATCTTCGATCCATCCTTCGACCACGAGAACCCCTGCACGTTGAATTCATCGCCTACCGTCAACCGATGCGCCTCTGGAACGCCAAATGGGGGTGAAGAAACTGCTGAGGAACCAGAAGCCTTGTTTGCAGGAGCCGCAACCGGAGACGCCGTCACATCGACTGTCCACAGATGCGTCATCCGTTCATCACCATCAATAACCGAATAATCTCCATAACGCTCCGCTCTGTCCTTTTGCACCTTCGACACCGGATCCTTCGTCGTAAACGCAATCGTCTTCGAGTCCGGCCCCCACTCATAGCCATCGACACCATCCTCAAGTTTGGTCACCTGCCGAGCCTCACCGCCCATCGGATCGATCACATAGATCTGCCGCGAATCCGTCTTCGTCTCCGCAATCTGTCCCGGCCTGTCCGAAACAAACGCAATCCACTTCCCATCCGGAGACCACCGCGCTCCCGAACTTGACTTCTCCTGCGCTGTCAGTCGATGCGCATGCCCCTCCCGGTCTGCGATCCACAAATCTCGCTCAAACGCATTGTCTTTCCAATTCGTCCGCGACACCTCATAGACGACCCACTGCCCATCTGGTGACAATGCCGCGCCTGAAACCGCCTGTGTCTCCAGTGCCTGATCGATCGTAGGCACACGCGACGTAGCAACCTGCGCGGTCTGCCCAATCGAACCCGGTGCCGTCCAAAACAGGGCCGCAATGAACGCACACAAAACCCTAAACGCAACCATCCGCCGCCGATTCCAACCAAGGTTATGAGTCATACGCGACAGTGTCGCACACCCTACAACCCTGACCCCAAAACGCGTCATTTTGACCGAAGCGATGGACAGCGTCATCGTTGTTCACCGTAGTGGAGAGACGCTGCATTTCGCTTTGCTCTTGCAGGCGGGCTGACGCCCTAGACCTTTGAAAGCAGGGTCCTTGCCGCCAAACTGGGGGAAAGGTATCCGAGAAACTAAGCCGCAGGCTCCGTCTCAAAATAAAGGTACTTTCGCCATGCAGCATCGGCCGATCCGATCATCCGCATGATGTGTCGTGAAGTGTGTAACGAGAACGGCCGGGGCTCCCGCTGTAGCTTCATATCTGTCAGCTCATGCAACAACTGGTTGCCTTTCCTTCGATTGCACGAATGACAACACGCCACAAGGTTCTCCCACGTGGAAAGACCGCCCCGTGAACGGGGAACCACATGGTCCAGCGTCAACTCCCCGGCAGTAAGCACCACACTGCAATACTGGCAAGAATTCCGGTCGCGTAACAAAATATTCTTCCTGCTCAAAGCTCGGGTCTGATGTGGAATCCTGCGGTACTCGAGCAGCCGAATCACACTCGGCATCGCAATACGCATCCGCGCCGCATGCAATACCGCACCTTGCTCCTCCTCGGTCCGAGCCACACCTTTCAATACCAGCACGAGAGCCCGTCGGGCCCCGCAAATGTTAATCGGCTCATAGGATGCATTCAGCACCAGTACCGGGGTCTGCATCGCAGGCTGACGAAAAACGCCAACGCGCACATCCCGCTCCACAACACGCCCAGCCGCACCCACGTGACGCTTCCCGATCATACCCTGCTTCCGCATCTTCCCCGATTGCATCGCGAACAACCTCCGGTTCAGCTAGTTAGCACTTCGCATAAGGCCTTCACCTCAAGTCAGCTCAACCTCCCGAGATCGAGCATCTCTAACTGCCGCACTCGAAGACCCACTCCACATCGCGGCCACTGCCCGCCCGAACGCCGGTGGGGCCACCCGACAGGGTGAACGCAACAATCCCTCAGCTGGAAACGGTGCGGTAAACCGAACTCCTTCCTTGTCGAGTGCTTCGCCACAACGCCCACACAACGTCGTTGACTGGGTTTCAACACCCTCAATACATTCGTGACGGTTAGGAAAGAATCCGGCTCGCAGCAGCGGCCCACCGCAAATCCTGCAATCTGCTGGAAAGACTGTAGTAACTAAATTATCCAACATGGCCCGAACCACCCGTTCCGGCCTTAACCAGCGCGATATCGCGCGTTCACCCACTACCCTACCAGGCGGCGCACCCAGTGGCCCCCCAGCTTTAACCTCGAGCGCATTGTCGTTCCAGCATTCGCTGAAGACTCACCTCACTCGCCGGCGCTCCAGGTCGGTCGGACCGCGCCATGGTTGAAGTATAAGCCAGCAGACGTCCGTCAGGGCAATAATTCTGCACCAAAGATGATGCGCCCCATTGGACTTGGCCTGTCATGTCAGTGCGCTGATACACTCCCATCCAGCCTGAACTAAGGCGATCAATCGGGAGAACGCTCCACAATGGCAACCTCAACCCCTGCTCGACCTTCTTTCAAACCTTTCGTTCCAGCCACCGAGACTCGGCCAGAGCTCTCCGCCCGTGCCCTCATCCTGGGCGGCCTCTTCGGTGTTCTCTTCGGAGCCGTTACTGTCTACGTCGGTCTTCGTGCAGGCCTTACGGTCGCCGCGTCCATCCCAATCTCTGTACTTTCTATCTCCATCCTGCGAGCCTTCGGCAAAGCCAGCATCCTCGAAAACAACATCGTCCAGAGTACCGGCAATGCAGGCCAATCCATCGCCTCCGGCGTCATCTTCACCCTTCCCGCTCTCATCTTCCTCGGATTCGATCTGGAGTCCTCGCGCATCTTTGCGCTGGCGCTGTTCGGCGGCTGGCTCGGTGTCCTCTTCATGATCCCCCTGCGCCGCCAGCTCATCGTCGAAGAGCACGATACCCTCGTTTACCCCGAGGGAACGGCGTGCGCCGACGTCCTCATCGCCGGCGAACGCGGGGGGAGCTTCGCATCGCGAGTCTTTCTCGGCCTCGGCCTCGGCGGCCTGTACACCCTCTTCCAGAACGATAATCTCTTCGCCCTTTGGCCAGCCACTCCAAACCGCGACTTCGACATCGGCCCCCAGCACCTCCTCAAAGGTGCCGCCATTCGCGCCGACTGCACTTCGGAGTATCTTGGCGTCGGCTACATCATCGGAATCCGTGTCGCTGCCATCATGCTCGCCGGTGGAGTGTTCTCGTGGCTCGTTCTCATGCCCGCCATCTACTTCTTTGGATCGCATCTCTCCAGTCCGCTCTACCCCGGCACCGTCCTGATCTCACAGATGTCCCCCTCGGATCTCTGGCGGACCTATGTTCGCCCGATGGGGGCAGGTGGAGTTGCCGCGGCAGGACTTATTACACTTCTTCGCACCCTTCCCACTATCGTCAGCGCACTCACCCAGGGCTTGAAAAAGACTGGAACGGGCAAATCGGCGGCGGCGCAGCCCTCCCGCATAGAGCATGACCTTCCCCCAATCGTCGTCTTTGGTGGCTCTCTTCTTCTCGTTGTGCTGATGATACTTTTTCTCGAGTTCAAACCCATCCCCGGCGCTCAGGTCAGCCTCTTCGCCAATATCGTGGCTTCCCTCCTGGTCGTGGTCTTCGGTTTCCTCTTCGTCACTGTCTCCGCACGTATTGTCGGCATCGTAGGCAGCTCCGCCTCACCTGTTTCCGGAATGACCATCGCGACCCTCATGGCCACTGCCGCCATCTTCCTAGTTAAAGGCTGGACCGCACCCGCCTTTGGAGCCCTCGCAATCACTATTGGCGGAGTCGTCTGCATCGCAGCCTCCAATGCCGGAGACACAAGCCAGGATTTAAAAACCGGCTACCTCATCGGAGCGACACCGTGGAAACAGCAGATCGCCATCATGATCGGTGTCATCATCTCCATCTTTTCCATCGGCGCCACACTCAATGCAATGAACAAAGGTCTTGAATCCTTTCAACGCCTTGCGAAGCCTATCGCCTTCTCGCTCGACCATCTGCCCGACGGCGTTCAAAACAGCGGCAACTTTACTCAAGATCGCATCACCCTCACCAACCATCGCAACGGAGACTCGGGCAGCGCAAAAGAAGAACTCACCGACACCAAGCAATACATTCTCCTCAATTCCATCGGCTCCACTACTCTCGAAGACGGCAAGTATCTTTACAACTCCACCACCGGCGAGATCGAAGTCCAGTGGATTCAGGGTATCGGCAGTGAAAAGGCTGCTGCCCCACAGGGCCGCCTCATGGCCACCGTTATTAACGGCATCCTGTCTCGAAAACTACCCTGGACCTTGGTCCTGCTGGGAGTCTTCATCGTCATCGTCGTCGAACTTCTCGGCGTCCGCTCTCTCACCTTTGCGGTAGGCGCCTACCTCAGCATCGCCACTACGCTCGCCATCTTCGTCGGTGGAGTCGTGCGCTGGATGGTTGACTACGCCTTGCGTCGTTACGCCGCACGACAGGCCCAAATCGATCACGACGCGTCCCTCGCGCTCTGGCTCTCTGATCGTGAGACATGGCTTGCTCAGCATCCGGATTTCGATCCTACCGACCCGACGCATGCCGACCCCGGCGGGCGTCCGCTTTTCAACGCTGTTACCGCGCGCGACGTCACGCTCGAATCCGAAGTCTCGCCCGGAAGCCTGTACGCGTCTGGACTCATTGCTGCGGGTGGGATTGTGGGGCTTCTGGGGGTTTGTATCAGGTTGATGGAGGGCATCTCTGAGCAGCGAGGGGGGCATTGGCAGTTTTGGCGCTTCAGCGAGGGAAATCCTCTTCATTATGATTGGGTTAGCGTGGTGATGTTTGCCTTGCTTGCATTTTCGCTTTACTACTTTGCGAGGAAACCACTGAAGAACGAAGGCTGATTCGGCAATTGCCTAAATATTTTTTCTAACTTGGTGAAGTAGCCGTTTTACAGGGGTATCGCGTTTTCGACCGTGGGTTTTACATGGCAATTCGTGGTCGTTAGCTGGCGCATTTTCGCGCGCTAGAATTTTCCTTTTTTGCCAACTTCATTTCGGACTAAATGCTTCCCCCACAGCCTCTACTGAATTAACATCTTCGCGATCGGTTGATCGCGATACGGCTTGGGAATGATTGTGGATGAATTTCCGCAGCGCCAGTGGGTCCCGGATTGCCGGACAATTCCCTGCCAAGGGAAATTCGCGGAGAGGACCCCCGCCGGCTTGATCAAATCTACTGTTGTCTCTGTTGTTGTTGTTGCTGTTGCTGTTGCTGTTGTTGCTGTTGCTGTTGTTGCTGTTGCTGTTGTTGCTGTTGCTGTTGCTGTTGCTGTTGCTGTTGCTGTTGCTGTCCCTGATAGTGAAGCCGATCCGATCCGTAGACTCCCTGGGCGACCATTTTGGCTTTGTGTTGCTCACAGTAGTTGCTATGTTCAGCCGCCATCAGCACGCATGTTGCATCGGCACATTTAATTTGTTGTTGCACGAGCGCACCTCGCGAGGCAGCCTAAGACGAGACAAGAATAGAGTGGATCACAAAAAAGAGCAATATTCCGACCGTGAGCATTCCGATTGCGAGAAGCGCCTGAGCTATCTTCAATCGAAACGCTTTGTCGCGGTTGACGGTAGCCCGGTTGTCCAGGATTGCTGCCCATATGCTTAGCCTGTCCCGCAGATAATTCTCCTTCATAGAATCTGTCATCTTGTGTTCGGGAAATTGAAGCAAATCTTCATTGAGCGCACGTAAAACCTGAAGGTTCATCGGCATCGGGGCGGGCCGCAACCAAGTGACCGACAGGCATCCAGCCAGGCACAGCAAAAAGATCACCACAGTAAATGTGAGCAATGCCGCTACTAATCGGTGCGATCCCGCCAGAGCGCTGTTATCCGGCTTGAGAAATCCAAATGCGGCGGCCAGAAATAATCCTGCCATCGTGGCCGATTGCTGAGCTTTGTCTTCGAGGCGCGCGCTGAGTTTATTTGCAGCGTCGTAGAGAGTCTCAGCTCACTTGACCGATTCCTGAAGCACTTCAAGTCGGAAGCTCATTTCTATTTCCTATTCGAGGTCGATATCGATGACCTGGATGGAGTATTTGGGGACGTTGTAGTTGAAGGTTGATCGCAGATTGGGGATGCTGCCGATGATGGGGATGACGCGAGTGGGGTCAGTGATCGAATTCGTTTGCTGTGTAGATTCGCCGCTGAGGGTCGTGACGGCTGCGACGCTGTGAACTTCGGCCGCTCCGTTGAGCCTGATGTCGATGGGTTGCGGTATGGAGGAGGCGTTGACGATTTTGAGATAGATGCGATGGGTCTGCGAGTTGTAGGTGGCAGCGGCGAAGAGGCGCGGGTTGTTGGTGTCGAGCCTGGTGGAGAGGATCCGATCGCCGAGATGCGTGCTGAACATGACCTGTACGTAATAGCTGGGTGATCCGTAGCTGGTTAGTGCGTCGTAGCCGATGAGGTCGCTGGGCCACTGCATGCCGCCTGGGTTGACGTTGACGAAGAGCGGTGCATAGGAGGCCATGACGACGATGTCAGAGTTGCGTTCGAGGCCGGTCATCCATGCGGCATCGCCTAGGGCTGCGCCGAGGTTGGTTGTGGGTGAGCCTTCGCGAGTGGCCCACTCGCCTACGAGGATTTTGGTGCCATTGCGGTCGAAGTTGTCGTAGCGGTGGACGTCGGTAAAGAACTGCTGCGCAGTGCGGTAGAAGTGGGTGTGGAGGGTGCGATCGTTGTCGTCGAGGATGTCGGGCCGGACGAGTGTGACAGGGGCTGCGGCTACGAGTTTGATCTCGGGATATTTTTGCTTGATGGCTTTGTAAAACTGTGCAAAGCGGGCGTCGTAAGTGCCGGATTCGTCGTGGTATTCTTCGTTGCCGATCTCCATGTAGTGAAGTTGAAACGGCGCTGGGTGGCCGTCTTTAATGCGCTGTGCTCCCCAGCGGGTTGAGGCGTCGCCGGTGATGTATTCGATCTCGTCGAGTGCGTCCTGCACGTAGGGCTCGAGCTGTTTGCCGGCGGGAATGAATTCCTGGCGGAGCGAATAACCAGAAAAGACCGCGAGGAGCGGCTCCATATGTAGGGTTTCGCACCAGGTGAGGAACTCAAGGAGACCCATGCCATCGGAGGAGCGATACGTCCATGGGGTCATGTGTGTGGGGCGATCGACGAGAGGGCCGACGGTTTTCTTCCACTCGAAGTGCTCGTTGAGGTGATCGCCTTCGAGATAGTTGCCGCCGGGAAAACGCAGGAATGCAGGATGCATGGCGGCCAGCTTTTCCATGAGGTCGATGCGCTTGCCGTTGCGCTCGTTTTTGTAGGTTGGCGGGAAGAGCGAGATGAGGGTGAACCACGCGGTTCCGGGATTCTGAACCAGAAGCTCGAGGTGATTGTCGGCAGAGATGGAGATGTTGCCGGTTTTTAAAGTGAATTTGTATTGCTGCCAGGAGATCGTGAGTGCGGGGATGGTTGTGGTGGCTGCGACGGCTCCCGTGGTGTCGTTTACCAGGCGAGCGGTGATGGCTCCGATAGTGCTGTCACCTTTGGCGTAGAAGGAGCCCTGATATTCGGTGTTGGGATGGAGGGCCATGCCCCAGTAGCCCGTGTTGTAGAAACCTGCATCAGATTGTGCAGTTGCGGCGGCGACGGTGAGCTTGAGGCTGTGCGTGATGGCAGCGGTGGGGCCGGTGGTTTTGTCCAGTTCGATGTTGGCTCGGGAGTCTCCGTTCTGGATGAGAGTCCAGTGTTCGAGGTTCGGGCCGCGTATGGTCTGGAAGGTACGGTTGCTGACCAGTTCGGCGTAGAGGCCGCCGTCGTAAGAGTAGTTGATCTCTTCGGACATGATGCCGTAGAGGGTCGGGCTTACCTTGGCGATGGGTTTTTCTGTGTCGATGCTGAGGATGGCGTTGGTTTGGGCAACAACGGCGAGAGCGGCGAACAGCAGTGGCGCTAGGAGAGAGAGACGCATGTGCTGTGATCCTTGACGAGGCACGGAACGTTTGTGCAGCTTGGTTTGCCAACGGTAGTCGAAGGTCTGGATATCGTCAAGGTGACCTAGCGAGCGGTCTGGCTTTTTCTTAGGAGAACGGTCTCGCTGCGCTCGATAACCCATCCTTTCCGACGATGCTGAAAAAGATGGGGACCCGATGATCAGGCGAGTTTGACGAAGTGCATAGCGGCTGAATTCATGCAGTAGCGGAGGCCGGTTGGACGGGGGCCGTCCTCGAAGACGTGACCGAGGTGGGCATTGCACTCGCGGCAGATGACGGCGGTGCGGATCATGCCGAGGCTGGAGTCCGTTCTCTCGATGATGTTCTCTCTGGCGATAGGTAGCCAGAAACTTGGCCAGCCGGTGCCCGATTCGAACTTGGTGTCGGAACTGAAGAGGGCGTTGTCGCAGCAAATGCAACGGTAGAGGCCTTTGTCGTGCAAGTTCCAGGTGTCGCCGGTGTAGGCGCGTTCGGTGCCTTCGTGGCGAGTGACATCGTAGGAGATGGGGGAGAGCTGCTTCTTCCACTCGGCGTCGGTTTTGATAACGCGGGGGACGGTGACTTTTCCAATCTTTTTGCCGTCGGGGCCGAACTGGATGATGGTGACGGTGCCAGGATTGTTATCAGCTGCGTCGACGGTGGCGGGGCGGCGGAAGGACCAGAGTGCGGCGACACCAGCTAAGCCTGCTGCTCCGGCGAGGAAGGCACGGCGGGTGGGTGCCGGGGTGAGCGCGGCAGGTTCTGAATTTTGTGAGTTTGGGTTTCGTGGGTTGGAGTTCATGTACTTCCCTTTCAGGCGTCTGTCCTTAATTGATGACGCATGGTGAAGCGAGGATGTTAGCGGCTATCCGAAGGTGAAGGAGTAGGCTCGGACGCCGGGAGTGAGAAAGTCAATGCGAAAGGTGCGATCTTTGACAGCATCCTGCTGGCGAATGAGTTGATAGAGGCGATTTTCGGAGACGGTGCCGTATCCCTGGGCGTCGGTATCGGTGCCGTGACTGGCTCCGGGAGCTTTGCCGTCGAGGGTGACGCGGAAGCGGATGGGTTTGCCGTTGGCGGTGGGGCCGAGGACGAGGTGCAGGTCGCGGGCGTGGAAGCGGAAGGCGATGCTACCAGTTGGAGATTCAAGGGTAGCGATCTGGGCTGCGTCGTGCCACCGGCCTGCGAGCCCCCACTGGTTGAGGTTAAGGCTGTCGGGCACGCGGTAGAGTTGCGGGGCGTCGTGAGTCAGGCCTCCGGGAGAGGCGAAGCTTGCGGCGCGTTGGTAGCCAAGGTAGGTTTCGGGGGACTGGTTATCGGTGGAGTCAGCGGCGGCCATGGCTCCGGCAGCAGCGATTTGCGTTGGAGAGCCGGTGATGGGTTTGTGGTTGGCTTGCTCAAGGAGATAACGAATCCATTGCTCGGATTTGTCGTAGTCGCCTTCGCCGAACTGGTGGTAGCGGAGCTTGCCGGTGGCGTCGAAGAAGTAGTGCGCAGGCCAATACTGATTGTGAAAGGCCTGCCAGATGCGATAGTCGTTGTCCATGGCGACCGGGTACTGGATGCCAAGGTCGCGGACGGCTTTGCGGACGTTGGACTCGTCTTTTTCGAAGGGAAACTCTGGCGTGTGGACGCCGATGACGACCAGGCCGTCGTCTTTGTACTTTTCGTACCAAGCCTTGATGTAGGGAAGAGTGCGGAGACAGTTAATGCAGGAGTAGGTCCAGAAGTCGACGAGGACAACCTTGCCCTGAAGCGAAGCGGGCGTGATGGCCGCGGAGTTGAGCCACAGGGTAGCTCCGGTTAGTTCCGGGAGGGTTGTGGGGAGCAGGTCGCCGGTGCCGGTTACAGTTACATCCTGGTTGAGGGTGGGTCTGGTGGGTTGATTTTGGTGGAGGCGATTGACGAGGCTCTGCTCGAGGTTAGATGTGCTCGCGAGGGAGAGGCGCGTGAGAATTCCGCGGTCGAGTCCGAAGGCTGCGGCGACTACGCCTGTAAGAATCGCGACGCCTAACGCTCGGCGGATCCACTCTTCGGCGCCGAGAGAGCGCTTCATTGCGGCGAAGACTCGGCCACCGGCGAAGAGGGCGACGGCAAGGGAGGTGGCTGCTCCTGCGGCATAGGCGAGGAGAAGGAGTGTGGTGTGGGAGGTAGCCCCGCCGAGGGCTGCACCGGTGAGGATGAGTCCAAGGATAGGGCCGGCGCATGGTGCCCAGAGGAGTCCTGTGGCGATCCCGAGGAGGAAAGAGTTCAGAACGCCAGGAGTGGTGCCGGATTTCTGGGTTAGTTTGTTGCCTAGCTGGACGAGGGGACGGGTAAGTCGATCGGCGAGTGAGGAGAAGAGGAGGGTTAGACCGAAGATTGCGAAGAGGATAAGGGAGGCGATGCGGCCGAATTGATTGGCACGGACGGCCCAGCCTCCGCCGACCGTTGCGAGGCTGGCGACGGCAGCGAAGGTGACGGCCATGCCAGCGA